>OBID01000443.1_pt1 | contig 17252 bp, 15 predicted proteins | sample 1519781 | NCBI WGS metagenome assembly OBID01 (sample SAMEA3991478, study PRJEB22521) | metagenome | biome: anthropogenic terrestrial biome; feature: sewage plant; material: sludge | place: Sweden | collected 2012-09-26 | reverse complement strand
CCCGGATGCTCATCACGATTGTCTTGATGGTGATATCTCCTATTATTTTATGGACGAAGTTTCACTGACAGCCGTGGAAGATCCTACGACCATTGAGGTGCAATACCCCGTTTGTGATAAATCATTTCCTTTTGTATTAGACGGAACCGATATAGTTCAAAACCAAACTCTGATAGACACTACTTCCTGGTTATGGGATGGGGTCATAAACAACAGCAGCAGATTGATAGAAAAAGAAGGCTTTTATAAACTCGTTTTTGACCGGACCAATTGTGTGAGGTCTGAGTATAACATCAATATCAAAGATTCAAATTGTAGTTATTCACTCTTTTTACCTAATATATTTACTCCCAATAATGATGGTTATAACGATGATTTTTCAATGCATTCAACAGGAGTGGCTTTTAATAAAATATCAATATTTAACAGAATAGGCCAGGTAGTATTTGAATCAAATGATCCGAATTTCCGTTGGGATGGACAGCTGCACAGAAAGGACCTCAGTGATGGTGTATACGTATATCTTATTACAGGTCAGGCAATATCTTCAGGGCGGATAATTCAAAAATCAGGATCCGTGACCCTGATTAGATAAATACAAAATCAATAAATCGGGAGTATCTTCAGCTGAAATTAAAAATCATTTCATTTATTACAATTTTTGACAATAAATGGAAGTTTTAAGCAAAATTAAATCTGTCCAGTGAATGTGATCAAGGTGATTTATAACTTGTCTATTTGCCCGGACAATACTTAAACTAAGCTTATGAATTCAATGTATATGATTCACCGAAAAATAGTTTTATTTACCCTGCTAGGATTTTTTTCTGCTATTATTGGCACTAATTCTTTACAGGCCCAGGGTACTTATACCAACCCGATTCTATCAGGGTTTTATCCTGACCCGAGTATCATCCGGGTAGCCGAAGACTATTACCTGGTGACTTCTTCCTTTGCCTATTTTCCCGGGCTACCCATATTCCATAGCAAGGACCTGGTGAGCTGGCATCAGATTGGATATGCCATGGATCGCAAAGAGCAGTTGGATCTCACCGGAGCCGGCGTCTCAAGAGGATTATTTGCCCCAGCAATTTCCTACCATGATGGTCTATATTATATCACTTGTACCTTAGTGGACAAAGGCGGCAATTTTATTATTACAGCCAAAGATCCCAAAGGACCCTGGAGCAATCCCACCTACCTGCCTCAGGTCAATGGCATAGATCCATCATTGTATTTTGAAGATGATCAGGCTTATATTTTGTACAATAGTATTCCTCCGGACAATGTCTCGCTATATAATGGTCATAGGACTATCAGAATGTACCCGCTCGACAAGGATAGCCTTAAGACTAAAGAGCAAGAGATAATTTTGATCAATGGCGGAACAGACCTCAGTAAGCAACCAGTATGGATAGAAGCACCCCATGTGCTTAAAAAAGATGGTTGGTATTATCTCTATTGTGCTGAGGGTGGAACCGGGTATAATCACAGCGAGGTGGTTTTCAGATCAAAATCACTCACGGGACCTTATCTATCTTATCCAAACAACCCTATCCTAACACAGCGGGATCTGGATCCGGCGAGAAAAGATCCGGTCACTTCTACCGGTCATGCACAATTGGTGGAAACTGCTGCCGGTGAATGGTATGCCGTATTCCTCGGTTGCAGGCCCTACGATAGTGGGCATTACAATACAGGTCGAGAAACTTTTATGACCCCGGTTCAATGGATAGATGGATGGCCAATCATCAATCCTGGTTTTAAAACAATCCAGTCTCAATACCCGTGGCCCAAAATAGACGGTCCTAATTTTACCTCCAGGATCAACGAGTTTGCCACCAATCAATTATTTTTTGACCACTTTGACGGTACTGAACTCAACAAACGATATACCTTTCTACGAACTCCAACCAAAAAGTTTTACCGGGTAAAAAAAAGCAAATTGACTTTAGAGCTCGATTCAAATACCTGTAGTGGAAAAAACCCTATTGCCATGGTAGCCGATCGACAGAATCACTTATCCGGGTATGTTACGACCCGCATGCAATTTCAAACACTTGCTGCTAATGAACAAGCTGGACTGATCGTATTCCAGAATGAGAATCATTATTATTTTATGTGCAAGTCAGCGGACAATGCCAGGCCTGTAGTACAACTGTATAAAGGCCCGGGCAATGATCGAAAAGCCGACGGTCCTACACTCCTTACCTCTATCCCTTTACGAAAAAAAAATAGTGCCATCATCTTTAAAATAGAAGTCAATGACCAGGGATACAATTTTTATTATTCTGTCAAAAAAGGTGAATGGCTATTGCTGAGATCAGATATGGATCGAACTTTTTTAAGCACAGAAACCGCTGGTGGTTTTGTAGGATGTATGTACGGAATGTATGCCACCTCCAATGGAACCCACACCGTAAATACGGCCCGGTACGATTGGTTTGAACACAATGGTCAGTAGGGGTTTCAGGCCCATCAACGATGATCCTCTGCATCGACAGGCTTTTCTTTTTTCTTAAATAGTCTTTCTAAAAAGCCCCCAATACCGCCCCCATCTTTCCTTCGCTCCCGTTTGCGATTTTTAATATTATTGATAGTATCCACCCGATGGCGGGAGACCGGCACCGTCATCATACTGTCAGCCGGAGCCAGATTATCAGCGACAAGTGTCTCGTCGTATTCTTCTTCAATATAATAAGGACAGCCCAGCATGCTCATCGCCTCATCAGACAATGCGGGAAAACTTCCTCCCTGAAATTTTTTCAAACTTTTATTGGCATTCATTTTTTGTAAAAAACTGCCGCAGATCGGCAGTGCCATATAAGAGCCTTGACCCAGATCCAGTGATCTAAATCGTATCGTAGGCCTCTCGCCTCCTACCCAGGCACCAAAAGTCAGTTTTGGAGTGAACCCTATCAGCCAACCGTCGCTTTGATTTTGAGTGGTACCTGTTTTTGCCCCCACTTCTGATCCAATAGAATATGCACTTTTGAGGCTTCTGGCAGTGCCGGATTCGGCCACTGATTTAAGCATCTGCGTCATAAGTTGCGCATTGACTTCGGAAAGTATATTCTCTGCCGGAGGCAGGTCTTTTTCAAAATCCACGATGACTTCCCCCTTATTGTTCTCAATCTTGCGGAGGTAGTACGGCTTGTTTTTCATACCCTTATTGGGAAATACGCTAAAAGCCTGTACCATTTCCATCAAAGAAATATCCGCTGTGCCAAGGGCCAAAGAAGGTACTGAAGGAAGTGAAGATTGTATGCCTAGCCTTTTGGCCATGTCGATCACAGGCTTGGACCCTAATTGGATGATAGCGTCTACTGCGGCGCAATTGACGGAGTGCACCAGGGTGCCTTCCATAGAGTACAAGCCACCATAAGTATTGTCCGAATTCTGTGGTTCCCAATTATCATATTGACTATAGACGATATGGTCATTGGAAAAATAATCACAGGGAGTATACCCTTCTTCGAGCGCAGCAGCCATCACGATCGGCTTAAAAGTGGAACCTACCTGGCGCTTTGATCGGACATGATCATATTTGAAGTGGGCATAATCTACACCTCCTACCCAGGCTTTGATTTTTCCACTACTTTGTTCCATCGCTACAAAACCTGCATTGAGTATTTTGATATAATATTTTAAAGAATCCAGGGGTGTCATCAAAGTGTCTTTTTCTCCGGCATGGGTAAAAATGGTCATCGGCCTTTTTTGTTTAAAAGCGGACTCTATCTCCACCTCTGTACTACCTTCTTTTTTCATACCGATATATCTTTCTGTTTTCGGGATGAGATCTGAGACAAAGGAAGCTTGCTCCCAGGGATCTTTTTTCTTCCAATGCCTGTCAAAATCGGTCTGTAGTTTAGTCATTCGTTCATGCACAGCGTCTTCAGCCAGTCGCTGCATTTGTGCATCCAGTGTCGTATATATTTTCAGTCCGTCCGTGTACAAGTTATATGGCTGACCTTGAGGTGTCTGGTAATCTTTGAGCAAGCGATTGAGATCAAGTCTGATTTGTTCGCGTATATAGGTGCCGAGGCCTACCGTATGTCCTTCTTTTTTGTATTGCAACCTGATAGGCAGCTTGATGAGGGAGTCGTAAGCTGCTGTAGAAATAAACTCACTTTTGACCATTTGACCCAAAACAATATTTCTTCTTTCAGTGGCCTTCTCTTCATTTCTGAGAGGACTGTACACTCCTGTAGCTTTGAGCATACCTACGAGTACTGCCGCCTCTTCAATATTGATATCCTCCGGGTCCGAATTGAACAATTGTTTACAAGCTACATCGATACCAAAGATGCTATTGCCAAAAGGCACTGTATTGAGATACCAGGTGAGTATTTCTTCCTTATTATAGGTTCGCTCTAACCGAAGAGCGATCATCATCTCTGTAATTTTATTGATCGGAGTAGTACATATCCAATAATCTTTTCGGGGATAGAGGTTTTTGGCCAACTGTTGACTGATCGTACTTCCTCCACCTGAAGATTGGTCCGAAAGGAGTATTGACTTGAAGAGCACCCTGGCCCAACTACGAATATCGATGCCATGATGTTGGTAGAATCTTTGGTCTTCCGTCGCGATCAGCGCCTGGATGATATGAGGCGATATAGAGTTGTAATTGACATTGGTCCGGTTTTCAATAAAATATTTTCCAAAAGATTTGCCATTGTCATCCAATAGTACTGAAGATACCGGGTTTTTGATGCTCTTGATTTCTGCGATAGACGGCAGAGATCCAAACACACCCAACCTGACCATGCCAGTGAAAATAAAAATAAAAAATAAAGCCAGGATCAGGATCAGGGACCCCACCCTAAAAATCTTCTCAACAGTGCCTAGCCCTTTATAACTCGAGGCTATCAATCTTGGAATAAAAGCTGTCGATTTAAATATCATGTACTCTGTAAAAAGTAAAATTGAACGAGTTTAGTATTTATGCTGTCAATATTTCTTCCAGGATATGCGGAGATTCTAATCCGTTAAAGTGGCCCAGATGAAACTTATAATAGTCCAACAAACCATACAAAAGATCCTTTCTGTCTTGTTTGCTACTCTCCAAAGGTGCAGTCCAGACGCCGGCATCATGATGCTCCATCAGTATACTGAGCAATCTGGTGCAAGCTGCATTGAGCGCATCGCGATGATAAGGCTCATGGTCAATAAACCTACCTTCACGCAGGTCAAAATATTGCCCAACGAGCACATGAGGCTTCAGCGGATAGATACCCAAATACCTGGTCAGACCCAATAAAAAGTATAGAGGAATCCAGGTGACTTTCATTGGCGGATCATCAGTGTGGTCCAGGCAGGTCACCACCCAATCATACATCTCCTGGTCAAAATCATTGTCCTGGATACATTTCCTCAATAGCTCCAGCATGAATACTCCTACGGCCGTGCGTTGCATCTCAAAAGGCAAAGTCTGGTAGATTTTGGCATACCGGGCTTCTTTAATCCTATGGATAGATTTGTGTTCATTAAAATAAGTTACTATGTCTAATTGATTCATGATCTGAAACATACCTGCTTTGCCGTGATTACCATTGACTCCGCCCATGATAAAAGACTGCAACCCATGGTCACGGGTCAGTATCTGGGATATGATGCTGGTCTCACCATATTTATTTGTTTTGAGTACGATACCTTCGATCTGAATCAAAGAGGACATGGGGTCAAAATTAAAGGAATGATTTATAAAAACATATTAAATAAAATAATAATATCAAAATGGTGTGATATTCCTACCTTTGCGGCCTATGTCAAAAAATTTGGTTTATTTAACTTTCCTCTGCACCTGCTTCCTTTATTGCAAATCAAATCCTGGTGCCAACCCGGTCACTGAAAAAGAACCAAAAGCCATCAATTGGTCCAAAGATGTACCTGCCAAACACCCTATTCTCAATGGCAGTGCCATCACCTATAAAGATGAGATCTATGTGCTGGCAGGGTTAGAAGGCAGATTTATGAAATACAATCCCGCTACTTATATCTGGACTGACCTTGCTGGTCTGCCCGGTCCTCGAAGCGAAGCTGCTATGACCTTATGGGGCGATAAAGTGGTCGTCGCCGGAGGCATAGATGACTCTGCCCACATCATGCGCCGGGTAGATTATTATGACCTCGTAGATTTTGTGTGGAAAGAATTGCCCTCGCTTCCAGCTCCCAGGGCCAGGTTTTCACTAACGGTCAATGAGGATAAACTATATGCTTCTTGTGGTATCTGTGGGGACAATACTCATAGTTTTATCAACTGCCAGGAGCTATTATTTTTTGATGATGCCGCCAAATCCTGGAAAATTCAAAACAAGCTGACGACTGGTAGATTTGATCATGTGGCTATCTCTAAAGGGGATGAAATTTATTTAGTCGGTGGCAATGGATTTGACCCCAAAGTCGGCACTTTTTATATCAACCACGCCAAACGGGAATTCGGATTCAAACCTCAGATGCCCAGGCCCAGGGGCAATATGGGAGGGTTGTCCATAGGTGATTTTATAGTCACTTTTGGAGGAAAAACACCAGGTGCATTCTCCACTATGGAAAAACTGGATATCAAAAACAGCAAATGGTCAGATTTCGGTACTTGCCCTTTTTGGACCGACCGGTTTGCATTCACCCGGTGGAAAGACAGGATCTATGTCTTCGGCGGCTCACAAGCCAATACGCATGTATGGAAAGGTGACATCGTATTTTGAGGGAGATTTGAAGTCACATTATGATTTAAGGCTATCTCTAACAACCTCCTTTTGCCCGAACGGCAATTTTAATAAAATTACCTAATAGGTTCTTATAAAATTATACTTCGTTGATTTTCAGTTACAGAGAAGCCCCGCTATGCGCCTTCAACTCGCCTCGTCTAATTTTATAACAACCAATTTCTGAACAAAACTAGGTTATTAGAGATAGCCTTAATTCAATTTTTGGGGTAGGTTTCAATTAGTTATTACTGGCTGATGTGGCTATTTGGTGGAATAAATAATAACTAAACCCTATCTTCAATTTTTTAAATTTTAATCTATCAACCTTATGGATAAACGTACTTTTCTCAAAACAAGCCTGCTAGGTTCCATGGCAGCTCCATTTGCTTCCTTCACGCATAGTATCGATGATGGCAAGATCACCATCCTTTTCCAGGGAGATTCGATCACGGATGCTGGTCGTGATAAAGCCCAATATTATGCAAACAATGCTTCGGGTATGGGCACAGGCTATGTGCACATGGCTGCAGCTTCGCTGCTTGAAAAATATCCAGAAAAACACATTCGAATATACAATCGGGGGATTTCAGGCCATAAAGTATTTCAATTGGCTGGAAGGTGGGATGACGACGCTTTGAATCTCAAACCGGATGTACTCAGCATTCTGATCGGAGTCAATGATTTTTGGCATACACTCACCGGAGGTTATAATGGTACTGTGGAAGTGTTTGAAAATGATCTGAGGGCTCTATTGAAAAGGACCAAAGATGCCTTACCTATGACCAGGATCATTCTTTGTGAACCGTTTGTGGTAGATGGCGGGACTGCTGTCGGAGATGAAAAATGGAAGACTGTCTTCCCGGGATATAGAGTTTCCTGCAAAAAATTAGCCACTGAGTTCAAGACCAGTTTTGTGCCCTTTCAAAGTGAGTTTGATAAAGTATTGCCCAAAGGAGGTGCCGCTTATTGGTGCCCTGATGGTGTACATCCATCCCTGGCTGGCGCAAAATTAATGGCCAATGCCTGGTTGAAAGTATATGAGCAAATGTGAAAACCATTTCATAATATTTTGATTATCAATACTTATTCACTAAATTAGTTATATAAATTTTTTAATCCCTTATCTTTGATTTTTTTATGAAAGACTTTGAAGCCGATAATTCAATCGTTAAAGGTTATGCAGAATTACTTGATAGCCTTAGTTCAAGCATGAAGTTAGATTTAATTGCTAAGCTGTCTGATTCAATCAAATCCGATTTAAAGAGTGAAAAATCATTGTTTCAAAAATCATTTGGTGCTTTTGAATCGAAAAAATCGGCCGAAGAGATAATTACCGAAATCAGATCAAGCAGGATGACTAATAGGCTAGTTGATCAATTTTGAAAAAATACCTGCTCGACACCAATATTGCCATTTTTTACATGAAAGGCAAATATAATCTAGACGAAAGGTTTGGAAACATTACTCCAGGCAATTTATTTATTTCTGAAATTACGCTTGCTGAACTAAAATATGGTGTTGAGAATAGTGAGCACACTGAAAAAAACAGAAAAGTGCTTGACCTGTTTTTGACTGGTGTTAAAATCCTACCCATTTTTTATGCTTTAGATTTATACGCTAAAGAAAAAGTTAGATTACAAAAAGCAGGTACTCGGATTGACGACTTTGATTTATTGATTGGGACCACAGCAATAACTCACAATCTAGTGATGGTTTCAAACAATACCAGTCATTTTAAAAGAATAAAGGGGATTAAACTAGAAGACTGGGCGCACTAAAAGATTTTATCAACGCACCTTCTTGACTTTTATATGAAGAGCTATTACTTATGACTTTGGACCTTAAAATTAATTTCCCCAATTTATCAGAGCATCAATTAACGCAACTGCGCAGCCTGCTTCCCTTTTATCAGGAATGGAATGAAAAAATAAATCTTATTTCCCGCAAGGACATGGAGCATTTTATGCTACACCATGTGATCCACAGTCTATCCCTTATTAAATTTATGACTTTTAAGCCGGACACAGACATCCTGGACCTCGGCACTGGTGGCGGATTTCCAGGTATACCTCTGGCCATCGTATTTCCCGAAGTTAAATTTCACTTGATAGATGGTACCGGCAAAAAAATCAAAGTGGTCAAAGAAGCTATCACCCATCTGCAACTGGCCAATGTGACTGCGGAGCACATTCGCATCGAAGATGTCACATCGACCTACGATTTCGTCACTGCCAGGGCAGTCACCAACCTGGCAGACCTCATTCGATTAGCACGCCCTCGGATCAAAAGTAAAAACATCAATGCCCGACCCAATGGATTGATCGCCTACAAAGGGCATCCATTGAAAGACGAAGGGGTTGCAGTCAGAAAAAAACCGCACGAAATATTTATGATAGAAAAGAAAATAAACGATCCTTATTTTGAAGGAAAATGTATCGTGTATGTACCGATGTATTGAGTTTTTTAGTTTATTCCTTCATCCCTTTGAACCTTTGCTCGCCATCGTATCCGCCAAGGTATAGCCCAATTATACTTCGCGCCTTTGCGCGCCTTCACCTATTCCTATGTATTACCAAAATTATCTTCGCGCCTTTGCGCGCCTTCACCTATTCCTATGTATTACCAAAATTATCTTCGCGCCTTCGCGCCTTTGCGCCCCTTCACCTATTCCTATGTATTACCAAAATTATCTTCGCGCCTTTGCGCCTTTGCGCGCCTTCACCTATTCCTATGTATTTACCAAATTATCTTCGCGCCTTTGCGCCTTTGCGCGCCTTCACCTGTTCCTATTTATTACCCAAATTATCTTCGCGCCTTTGCGCCTTTGCGCCTTTGCGCGCCTTCACCTGTTCCTATGTATTACCCAAATTATCTTCGCGCCTTTGCGCCTTTGCGCGCCTTCACCCGTTCCTATGTATTACCCAAATTAGTTAGAAGAAAGTTAATATTTACCATTGTACGGACGAGTGCCTGATTTCTGGTATATTTATTTCTTCAAATTAAAAATCTTAATCCCCTTTAAGATAACTTTTGTTGAATATTTTGGTTTATTAAGATGAATACAATAATTAAATGGTTTATGAGAGGTTCATTGTTTGCTTTCGGAGTAGTGTCCTTAATGTATGTTTTCACCATCACTAAAAAACAGCCTCCGGCTACAGATGGTACAAAAGAAGCGGTGATCCTGCATACCGTGATGCAGGTATTGGATCAGGCCCACTTCAGGCCCCAGTCGATTGACGATCAGTTTTCTAAAGCGGTATATGATGAATATCTCGATGCTGTAGATGGCTCTAAAAGGTTTTTTACTCAAAACGATATAGATCAGCTTAAAGTGTATGAGACCAGGCTCGATGAAGATGTCAAAGCCCGCAACCTGGACTTTCATTACCTCATGGTCAAACTGATCAAAGCATCAGTGTTGAAGGCAGAGGGTTATTACAAGGATGCGATGGCCAGGACCTATGATTTTAAGTCCGATAAAACCATTGAGCTGGATCCTGACAAGCTGGCTTATGCCAAATCAGATGCTGCGCTCAAAACCTACTGGAATACACTCATCGAATATGAGATAGAGTCAAGATTGGCCGACCGCCTGGAAGAACAGTTGAAATCAACCGATAAAGCCAAAAAGAGCACTGCCGATCTGGAAAAAGAAGTTCAGGCCAAAGTCAAAGAAGTATATGACGACTATTTTTTCAGGTTAAAAAACTCTGAAAGTGGTGTTTGGTTTGAAGCTTATCTCAACGCTATCACCGGATATTTTGATCCTCACTCCAATTATTTTTCGCCGAAGGACAAAGAAGACTTCAATATGCAGATGTCTGGCAAATATGAAGGCATAGGGGCCCGGCTGATGCAGGATAAAGAATATGTCAAAGTCAGCAATATCATCCTTGGGGGACCTGCTGCCAGGAATAAAGAATTGGAGGTAGATGACCTTTTATTAAGCGTCACCCAAGATGGGGGGCAGGCCAAAGAAGTAGTAGGCATGCGTGTGGATGAAGTGATCACCTATATCAGGGGCAAGAAAGGTACCGGGGTGACCATCAATGTCAAGAAAAAAGATGGCAATACCAAAGCGATCCACCTGATACGAGATGAAGTGATCTTAGAAGAAGGCTATGCCAAATCTTCTATCATAGAGATACCAGGTACCACCGACAAAATTGGCTATATTTTGTTGCCTAGTTTTTACGCGGACTTTGAAGATAATAATGGGAAAAGTTGCGCCCGGGATATCGCCAAAGAAACCTCTAAGCTGCAAAAAGCAGGAGTAAAAGGCATTATCATTGATTTAAGATACAATGGTGGTGGCTCCCTGACAGAGGTGGTAGACATGGCTGGCCAGTTTATTGAGACAGGACCTGTCGTACAAGTAAAATCCAAGTCTGGCAATCCCTATGTGATGAATGACCGGGACAATTCGGTCAATTACGATGGTCCCCTTCTGATTATGACCAATGCTTACAGTGCATCGGCTTCGGAGATTCTTGCTGCAGCGCTGCAGGATTATAAACGAGCTGTCATTGTGGGATCTCCCAGTACTTATGGCAAGGGCACTGTACAACGATTTTTCCCTCTGGACAAAATGGTCAGTGGGGTCGATCAGTACAAACCACTTGGTGAGATCAAAGTTAGTGTGCAAAAATTTTATAGAATCAACGGTGGATCTACCCAACTCAGAGGGGTCGTGCCAGATATCGTACTTGCCGATAACTTTAAATACCTTGAAGTAGGAGAAAAAGAAAGCAAACATGCTATGGAGTGGACAGAAATATCCAAGCTCAACTACAGTCAAAATGTATATGTAGTCGACAATATTGATCAGTTGAGAGCTGCGAGTGCTGCCAGGACAGATACCAGCACCATCTTCAAACTTCTGGATGAAAATGCATTACGACTGAAAAATCGCGGTGATATGACTATTGCCTCGCTCAATCTAGACAAGTTGATGAAGGAGGAAAAAATACGTGAAAACGAATCAGAAAAATTTACCCTTCTCAATAATCGTACTACAAAATTGGTGCCTACTCCTTCTGCAGACTTCTCCGCTATAGACAAGTCCAATACTTCCGAATCAGTACTCCAGGAACGACAAGAAGAATGGTTTAGAAGTATCCGCAAAGATATATACCTCGAAGAGTGTGCACAGATCGTACAGGATATGATCAGGACCAGCAATATCAAGGTGGCTAAGAGTAAAAATTAGGTTGTAGCGTTTTTAAATTACCGCCCTTCATACTCTCTTTTTAGATATAGACTTCTTCCGGTTTGACCAAAGCCGGCATACATTTCTATATTTGTATTGCTATTAAATATTTCTTTTAGTGCAAAACCAATTTATAGAAGTCTTTTATTTATTCTTTCAAGGTATACTTGTATTTCAGATCATCACTTTTGGTTTTATATATGTAATGACTAAAAGAAGAGATACCCTTTTCTACGCGCTATTTCTATTTTTTGCTGCTGTATACTTTTTTGTCAATGCACCCTATACCTTTTTTGGAATATCGGAAGATGTTGTATGGAACTCTGCATGGTACGACTTCATCAACACACCATTGGTTATTCTTGAGAATCTTTGTTACATCTTATTCCTTAAATCATTTTATCAGGATATAAGCGCGGACCAGTCTATCAACAAATTATTTGTATCGATCCTTTGGTTGATCGCTGGCTTTAGTGTGTTATTCATTTTACTTACCCTGGCAAAAATTGACAAGCAATTTATTTTTTACTCAGTTAAATTAATAGCTGTTTTACCGGCTTTTTGGGTTATCCACGTAATTCGCAAAAACAACAGTCTGTTTTCGGCTTTAATATCAAGCGGTTTGATATGTACCATCGTAGGCACTTGTACCACCGTCTTAATGATCGTGCTTCGTAACTATGGATACCATCACCTATTTACAGATGGGTATCCTTTATTATTTATAAGGTTGGGCATTTTGGGCGATATGATCTTCTACCTGGCAGCCATACTCAAGAAATGGCACTACCAGGAAAAAGAGCTGGCTGTTGAAAAAATTAAAGGCCAATTAATTGAAGAAAGAGCCAGGCTTCAGTTTTCAAGTGAATTACACGATGAGGTCGGAAGCACGCTAAGTGGTATTTCAATGTATTTACATTTAGTACATGAACAATTAAATCAAGGAAAAATAAGACAAGCCAATGACTCTTTGAAGATACTTCAGCATTCTACCAATGAAATAAACACTCAGGTTAAAGATCTGATTTGGGGTGTCAAACCATCACAAGATACGATGGCAATGCTCCTGGAGCATCTGGAAGGATATGCCATCCCAATGGCTGCTGCTAAAAATATTAATTTTAGTTCTTCGATGGAGATTAGTGGTAATACTTTCGTACCTCCTAAAGCAAAAAGACAAATTTACCTTATCTTAAAAGAAGCTATCAACAATGCTCTAAAATATAGTGAGGCTACTACCATAGATCTAAAGATAACAACTGATAAAGATTCCATCCTGTTTCTTTTGTGGGACAATGGTATTGGATTTGATGTTGCAACCAGCGGTCAAGGTAACGGATTAAGAAATATTGAAAAAAGAGCTGCTGATGTGCATGCCCAAGTTTCCATCAAATCCATTAAAAATCAGGGGACTGAAATTCTCTTAACGCTGCTGCTCTAATATCTAGGTAAAAATATTGACTACTCTATCTCTTATAAAAAATAAATCAGACGGCCTTTGGCGACAAGCTGTCAAAATCATTTTGATACTTCAATCCATGGTTTGCATAGGCCAGGACACATCCTACAGACCTCCTATTAACAATGACACTCTAAACTTAACTCACTATCACTTATTGACTGAAATTTTTACGGAAATAAATCCCGACAGCAGTTTATATTTTGCTGAAAAATCATTGAACATTTCCCAAAAGCTACAACTCCCTCTTGAGGAGGCCCATTCATTGGCAAAGATGGGCTACTCGTACTTAAATAAAAATAATTACTCCAGAGCACTCAAAATGTTTTTAGACGCTATCTCTGTGATAGATAATTTATCTAACAATTTTTCAGTATTAGGAGCACAATATCAAGCACCGGATGAATTTACTGACAGAACACAAACCATTGAATTTCAGAAAATGGATAAAAAAGCCAGGATATTACAGTATCTGGGAATTCTTTATGGCAATTATGCCAATTATAATCAAGCCATTTATTCATTCAGGCAAGCATTGGATCTTTCTACTCGAACTAATAATAAAATCATTCAATGTATTACCTATATTACTTTAGGGAGGATCTTTTTAGGAAATAAACAGAAGGACTCCGCTTTAATAGCAGGCAAGTTATCGCTTAAACTAGCTCAGGACAACAATTATAACCGCTATCTGGGCAGTATCTATTTGAATTTAGGCAGAGAATTTATCGCTAAAGACAGTGTTTCTCTGGGGATTAAAATGATTAAAATAGCTATTCACCATAGCTATAAAGAAAATTATCTTAGGGGGGTAGTTGCATCCAGTCTATTATTGTCCAATCTAAAACACGAAAACTCAGAAATGTCAAGATTAGACTACCTCCATCAAGCATTCGTAGAAGCTATTAAATTAAATAGTCCTGATCTATTACTGAGGTGCTATACTTCCTACAATGAATACTTTAAAGAGAAAGGGATTAAAGACAGCATAGTTAAGTACCAGGCATTAATCATTAAGACCAACGAATTGCTCAATAGATCCAGGCAAGATCAGGAATTTCAAAACATTGACTTTGCAGAGAAGATCAGGCAGCAGGATCTTATTTTTATTAAATCAAACTTTAAACGACAGCTAAGGTGGTGGAGTATATTAATTACATCCATTTTAGGATTTTTTAGTGTCTTTATCCTATACCGAAACAAAAAACAAAACGAAATCAAAGCATCTTTGTTGAATGAACGCTTGAGGTTGAGTCGGGAGCTTCATGACGATCTTGGAGCCAATCTAAGTGGTATCAGTATGTATACTCATTTAGCTCAATCCCAATTTGATGCTAAAGATACCTCTTTGAAGAAATCTTTAGACATAATACGGGAATCATCAAGTGAAATGGTAAATAAGCTCAATGAGATAGTTTGGTTAATCAATCCTGATCAAGATCATTTATCAAATTTATTAGATAAAATCAACGACTATGCAGTCAAACTGTGCAAGGCAAAAGAGGTTAAATATTCTTTCAAATCAACCTTAGACCTGGACGAATACCATATCCCAGAACACAAAAGAAGAAACCTCTATTTGATCTTAAAAGAAGCTATCAACAATGCTCTAAAATATAGTGAGGCTACTACCATAGATCTAAAGATAACAACTGATAAAGATTCCATCCTGTTTCTTTTGTGGGACAATGGTATTGGATTTGATGTTGCAACCAGCGGTCAAGGTAACGGATTAAGAAATATTGAAAAAAGAGCTGCTGATGTGCATGCCCAAGTTTCCATCAAATCCATTAAAAATCAGGGGACTGAAATCCTCTTAACGCTACCTGTATAAGATCAAACTTAATTACCCCATTGAGGTATTGGGTGCTGAAAGGCCTTTTATTTACTTTGTACGTACTATTTAAATGCTTAAAAATGAAGAATTGGTATCTCGTAAGTTTAATTGTATTAGGCTTCTATCATCTGACCTCAGCTCAAGATACTTCCTGGACCATACATGATAGAACCAACCTGGTGAAGGAGTATGTAAGGACTAAAGCAGAAATAAATGCTGCAACTCAATACCTCACCCCTTCGCAATGGAGCTTTAAAGAAACCCCTAAATCCTGGTCCATAGGACAAGTCATGGAGCACCTCTATATGTGGGAACTAATCACCCAGCGCGATACTCGCGGAGCTATTTGGAATGGAATAAATATGGACGATGTAAAAAATCTTTTGGAGGATGATTCCACCGCTACCCATTGGATCTATGAGGACAAACCTCATACCTCTCCTGATTATACTATTCCCACAGGATTTATCCCTGGTGATGCCGTGCTTAAATTGTTCAATTCAAAATGCGACGAACTAATAAAGGAGATAGAGACCTCTGATTTAAACTTTAGATTGTACATCCGCAAGATTCCGACTTATAATAAAAATCTGGTCCAGATTTACATGATACACTATGGTCATGTTGACCGACATTTAAGGCAGATCCGAAGAATTAAAAGTCATCCATTATTTCCGCAATAAATAAATCATTCTATATGTCACAAGATCAAATTAATGGTGTATCTTAGTTAAATACCTATTCATATGGATATCAGGGTAGTCATATTTGAAGATAATAAGCTGATGCGGGAGGCACTCACCGCCATACTCAATGGAACTGTGGGGTATACTTGCAGTGGTGCTTTCCCAAATGGAGATGGTTGGGACATAAATCTACAACTTACAAGACCTGATGTCATACTGATGGATATCGAGATGCCGGGCCTCAATGGAATAGTGTTAAGTCATAAGATCAAGGCCAAATATCCAGAAGTTAAAATACTGATTCAGACTATCTTTGAAGACAATGATAAGATATTTGATGCCTTGTGTAATGGGGCATCAGGCTACATCCTCAAAAACGATGCTCCGCATAAATACCTGGAAGCCATCAATGAAATCTATAATGGCGGAGCTCCAATGAGCGCAAACATAGCCAAAAAAGTACTTGGCTTTTTTACATCAAAAAATGTAATCCTGGTCCAACCAAACACTGAAGACTATATGTTAAGTGATAGAGAAAAGGAAATCCTGGGCATGATGGTTCATGGAGATGATTTCTATTCAATAGCAGGAAAAGCATTTATCAGTTACGAGACCGTACGAACTCACGTAAAAAGGATTTATAAAAAGTTGCATGTGGCCTGTAGAAGTGAAGCGGTGATGAAAGCGGTACAACAAAATATACTCAGATAAGTCTATGCTTGACCTAAATCATCTATATTTGGAATACTATTTAAATCATTTGCTTAAAATTTAATAATAATGAGTCAATTCGAAGTTCAAGGAGTTTCAAGTCCTCACTTTAAGGTCTTGCCAGAAACTCGCTTTCAATCTCCTGAAGCTCAAAATTTTAATATTGGCCTATCTGGAGTGGCCAGGTTTAAATCAGATTTCTACATAGCATCTACTTTAAATATTCAAAAAGTATCTATACGCGATTTTAATATGAAGATGGATTCCGTAATCAATAGGGCCAAATCACTGCTGCCTATCCTGCCAGAAGGTACTGAGTATGGTTTTATTCCTATACAGTGGACCATTATGGCGTCTGCCAATGCTATTTGGAATATGTCTTCGTCAAAATTTGGAGGTTGCATTACAAGTGGCTGGCGAATACTTAGAGAAGATAAAGTAATCCACCAATCCACACAAACCGTAAAAATGTTCAAAGGAATAGAAGTAGATCTTTCTATTGTATACAGCGCTAATCTGAAAATAGGTTATCAAATTGATATGTATGGGTATTTTGCAATCTTTGACCTTCCAAGAATAGATTAATACTAACTTGTCATACCAGCAATAAGTTTTTAAACCTGGAAGTTTAAATTTA
>OBID01000436.1_pt1 | contig 17423 bp, 8 predicted proteins | sample 1519781 | NCBI WGS metagenome assembly OBID01 (sample SAMEA3991478, study PRJEB22521) | metagenome | biome: anthropogenic terrestrial biome; feature: sewage plant; material: sludge | place: Sweden | collected 2012-09-26 | reverse complement strand
ATTTCAAGCTCTTTGACCATGAACATGCATTTTCGGATTCCGATATAAAATTAATAACTACCTTATCCAATAGCATGAGTGTAGCTTTGGAGAGTGCCAGGCTTTTTGATGAAACTACCAGATTGCTTAAAGAAACAGAGCAACGGACTGCTGAACTTGCACTTATCAACAGCGTGCAGGATGGTCTGGCCAAAGAGCTTGAAATGGATGGTATCTATAATCTGGTTGGTGAAAAGATAAGGGAAATATTTAATGCTCAGATTATAGACATTACGACTTATGATAAAGTCAAAAACCTAATCGAAGATAAATATGTCTATGAAAAAGGAGACCGCACTATGTTTGGACCAAGAGAACCGGTCGGCTTTACTAGTCATGTCATCAGGACCGGTGAGTTAATATTGATCAATGAAAATCTGGTCGCCAAAAGCAAAGAATACAATAGCATCACAGTTTACGGTGAATCAGCAAAATCTGCCGTTTGGGTACCACTTATATCTGGTAATGATGTAAAAGGAGTTATAAGCTTGCAGGATCCGGACAGAGAACAAGCCTTTGGCGAAGGAGACGTAAACCTGCTCAAGACCCTTGCCAATAGCATGAGTATAGCTCTAGAAAGTGCAGGTCGCCTGTTCGAGACCACCCGCCTGCTCAAAGAGACAGAGCAGCGCACTGCTGAGTTGGCTGTGATCAATAGTGTTCAGGAAGGACTCGCCAAAGAGCTGGACATACAAAGCATTTATCATCTGGTAGGTGAAAAGATTCGCGAAATATTTAATGCACAGGTCATTGACATCGTAACTTATGATCCAAGATTGGATTTGATCGAAGATCGGTATTCTTTTGAAAAAGGTGACACAACTTTATTGGGCCCCAGAAAGCCCGGGGGTCTCCGCAAACACGTCATTGAGACCGGCCAGCTAGTCACTGCCAACAGAGATGCGGAAAAGATCAGCCAGCAGTATGACAATGACGTACTCATAGGTGAAGTGCCAAAATCTTTTGTCATGGTACCTATGATTTCAGGTGGAAAAGTAAGTGGAATCATAAGCTTACAGGATCTGGACAATGAAGATGCTTTTTCTGAAGCTAATATCAAACTCATCACCACTCTTGCAAATAGTATGAGTGTAGCATTGGAAAGCGCCCGATTGTTTGATGAAACTGCCCGACTGCTGAAAGAAACAGAACAACGGACCCGCGAACTTTCTGTCATAAATAGTGTACAGGCCGGACTTGCCAAAGAACTTGACATGAATGGTATATACGAACTTGTAGGCGAAAAAATGAGAGAAATATTTAATGCACAGGTATTTGATATAGCGGTGTATGACAAATCAACTAATTTAATAGAAGACAAGTATAATTATGAAATGGGTGACAATAGCTTGTTGCCACCAAGGCCTTTGATCGGATTTAGAAAATGGGTAATTGAAAACTGCCAGCCATTGATGATCAATAATGATATAGAAAAGGCCTCGTTAGAATTGGGCAATGTGGTGATGACCGGAGAAGCTACAAAATCAGTAGTCTTTGTGCCCATTCTCAGCGGAGGTGAATCAAATGGTGTGATGAGCCTACAAAGCAATGATGAAAATGCATTTACAGATGCAGATGTCAGATTGCTTACTACCTTGGGCAATAGTATGACTGTATCGCTCGAAAACGCCCGCCTTTTTGACGAAACGAGCAGGCTTCTGAAAGAGACAGAACTTCGTACTTCCGAACTGGCAATCATCAATAGTGTTCAGGAAGGATTGGCTTCAAAACTCGATATTCAGGCCATATATGATCTGGTAGGAGACAAAATCAGGGACGTTTTTGATACACAGGGTATATCTATTTCTTATTATGATCGCGAGAAAAATTTCATTACACATCCTTATTATCTTTTTAAGGGTGATCGCATAGAGGAGTTAGGATTTGAATTGGGTAAGGGTCTTACATCCCATATTATTCAAACAGCTCAGCCACTGCTTATTAATGAAAATGCGATAGAGAGATTTAAGGAACTTGGGGCTGTATTTGCCGTTGATGAAACAGAAGAAACAGCAAAATCATGGGTTGGAGTTCCTCTTATTTCTGGGGGAATGGTAAGAGGTACCATAAGACTGGAAAATTATGAAAAAGAGCATGCTTATTCTGAATCTGATGTTTCTCTACTTCAGACGCTTGCTAACAGTATGAGCGTCGCCCTCGAAAATGCCCGACTTTTTGATGAGACTAATCTTCTCCTGAAGGAAACCAAACAGCGCACTACGGAATTAGCGGTGATCAACAGCGTACAGGAAGGTCTGGCCAAAGAACTCGATATACAAGGTATTTATGACCTGGTGGGAGATCGGCTTTGTGAGTTATTTCCCGATACCCAAACATTGGTGATCAGGACATTTGATAACCAGGCAGAAATAGAGCATTTTCATTACGCCATAGAAAAAGGGGAGCGATTATCTATAGAACCGAGACCATATATATGGGCAAGTAAACTAATCATCAATAATCATAAATCCATCCATGTCAACGAAAACTATGTAGAAACAGCTATTAAATATGGCGGAACCGGTGTTACAAAAGGTAAACCACCCAAATCAGCCGTGTTTGTACCCATGATGGCAGGTGATATAGTCAGAGGGTCTGTAAGTCTGCAAAATGTAGATAAAGAGCATGCTTTCAGCGAATCTGATTTAAGACTGCTGACTACGATAACAAATAGTATGAGTGTGGCCCTGGAAAATGCCCGATTGTTTGATGAAACCACTTTATTGCTTTCTGAATCAAAGCAGAGAGCAACAGAGTTGAGTACTGTAAATAATATCACTAAGGTACTTGCTACCCAACTTGATCCAGCCGATCTGGTGCAGATGGTGGGCGACCAGCTAAAAGATCTGTTCAATGCCAATATAGTTTATATAGCCCTATTAAATGTTAAAACAAATATTGTGCACTTCCCTTACCAGCACGGCGATGACATGGATCCGCTAATACTTGGTGAAGGTCTGACATCCAAAATAATCCTCACCGGAGAACCTATTCTGATAAATAAGGACTTAAGGGAACTTAGAAAGAAGATGGGAATTCAACTGATTGGGGTGGAAGCGGCATCGTATTTGGGTGTGCCTATACCTTTGGGTGAAGATATCATAGGCGTGTTGAGTGTCCAAAGTACCGAGCAGGAAAATCGGTTTGATGAAAACGATCTCAGACTATTGACTACTATAGCGTCATCAGTAGGAGTGGCTCTTAATAATGCTACACTCTTTGAAGATGTGAAAGTCGCTAAGATGGAAGCTGAAGCCGCAAGTAAAGCCGCTGAAAAAGCCAATGAGGCCAAGAGTGCTTTCCTTTCAACGGTCAGTCACGAATTAAGGACTCCCCTGACATCTGTATTGGGATTTGCCAAAATAATAAGAAAAAGACTGGATGAGCGAATATTTCCAGTGGTTGACAGATCAGATGCCAAGACGGACAAGACCATCAATCAAATCTCTGAAAACCTTCAGGTAGTGATCTCTGAAGGTGAAAGACTGACACACCTTATAAATGATGTGCTGGATCTGGCAAAAATAGAGGCAGGAAAAATGGAATGGAATCAGGAGAATGTGTCAATGTCTGAGGTTGCCGAGCGGGCTATAGCAGCTACAACATCACTATTTGATCAGAAAGCAATCAGGTTAGTCAAAAAAATAGATGCTTCACTTCCTGAGATAAAAGGTGATAAGGATAAACTCATACAGGTGATGATCAATCTGATATCCAACTCAGTTAAGTTTACAGAGGAGGGTACAGTTACATGCCATGTCTTTATGGACAAAAAAGAGCTTATAGTGAGTATCAGCGATACGGGCATCGGGATCGCACCTGAAGACTTTGGAGCTGTGTTCGAGCAATTCAAACAGGTAGGTGGTGATACTCTGACCGATAAACCCAAGGGTACGGGACTTGGTCTGCCTATATGCAAGGAAATAGTTGAACATCATGGCGGCAGGATCTGGCTTGAAAGCGAACAAGGCAACGGAAGCACCTTTTCGTTCGCAATTCCGATAAATACAGAAAATACCATCAAGAGACCGGTCCATCTGGACGAACTCGTAAGTCAGCTAAAAGAGCAGGTAGCACACTCGAAGCTTAATATTATAAATCATGAAGCGGAGATATTGATCGTAGATGATGATGAATCTATAAGGTCTTTACTCAATCAGGAATTAGGAGATGCAGGATATAAGATTCGTGAAGCTACTAATGGGAAGGAAGCGCTTCAAATGGTGAAATCAAAACGTCCTGATTTGATCATTCTGGATATTATGATGCCCGAGATGAATGGATTTGATGTAGCAGCCGTCCTTAAAAATGATCCTGAGACGATGGATATACCTATAATTGTATTATCCGTGGTGCAGGATAAGTCCAGGGGTTTCCGAATCGGTGTGGACAGGTACCTTACCAAGCCGATTGATACCGGAATCCTTTTTAACGAAATAGGCAGTTTGCTGGAACAAGGCAAATCCAGAAAGAAGGTGATGATCATGGATGATGATGCCGGAATCGTGAAAATCCTGAAAGAAGTGCTTATTGCCAAAGGTTATGAAGTGTCAGAATCAACTGAAAATGAGCTGGTTGAAAATGCAAAAGCAAACCTTCCAGACATTATTATGATTAATTCAGTATTGAGTGGAAAGCAGGATATAGTTCAGAACCTGCGATTTGAAAAGGGTTTGGAGAAAGTTTTATTTGTAGTTTATCAATAATATAAATAATAATTCATTAATTTACCAAAAAACCATTAAGAATATGGATCGGAAGATTTTGATTGTAGATGATGAGGCGCATATACGTATGCTGATTGAGCAGACATTGGAAGACCTCGAAGATGATGGTGTGGAATTTTTAACCGCGGAGAATGGGGAAGTAGCTATTGAGATTATTCAGGAAGAAAGACCTCAGCTCGTATTTCTGGATGTCATGATGCCAAAAATGAATGGTATGGAAGTATGCCGGAGAGTAAAAAAAGAGTTGGGTATGGAAAATATTTTCATCGTATTACTCACCGCAAAAGGACAGGAAACAGACAGACAAAAGGGATTGGATATGGGGGCAGATCTTTATATGACAAAACCATTTGATCCCGAAGTATTGCTGGAGCAGGCAAAACAGGTTTTAGGCATTGACTAAGTTCAGCATATGCTCCAGTTTATTGTCAATGCTTTAAATTGTTACAATTTTATTTGTTTTTTATGACTCAATTTTCATTAAAATCTATTATTGGTAAAAGAAGTGATTTAAGAGATTGGCTTCAGTCCTGGTGTGATATTTCTGATACGGAAATAGCTGTTGAAGATATTCGAAAAGGATATGTATTTGGTACACCGATTGCTGCCGATCATCACACCGTCTCAATTGAAATAGAAAATGAGACGCTTGGTTTTATCCACGGGCAGGATAAAAATGCAGCTATTATTGCCGGTTTGTTAACCATCATACTCAAAAAGGATGCAGAACGAAAAAATCTGGGGGCAGAGGTACTGAATTTGTATCAGGAACTCAATGTTATTTATAATTTTTCTGAGAGATTATCCGAAACGATAGATCCTGATGCGATTTCCCGGGTGGCACTGGAGCAAGCAATGCATTCTATCACATCGGACAGTGGTGTGGTATTACTTTGGGATGCAGGATTGAAACAGCTTTTGATCCCAGCCAAATCCGGTGAATCGCTGTTCAATGAAGTCGAACTTGCCGCAAAAAGTGAGTTATTGTTTAAAATAGGTTTAAGCGGCCAATCTGAGATCCTGAGCGATCTGTCTGTGCTTAAGGAAAAAGGGATGATAAATCATGAAATAGAGTCAATGGTATATGCGGCAATGAAAGTTAAACACCGAACTCTCGGAGCTATTATCTTAGCCGACAGAGTTAAAGACAACTATTCTGCTGCCCATCTCAAATTGTTGGTGACATTGGCACTGCAATCTTCATCTGCTATAGAAAGTGCTCTTCTTTATGAAAAAAATATCCGTGAAGTTCAGGAGCGGGAAGAAGCTATGTTAAAAATTCATGAAGTGACTAAAAAATTTGTACCCAGCGAATTTATCCTGTCACTTGGAAAAGAAACCTTGACGGATGTAAAGTTGGGCGATCAGGTCAAAAAAATTGTAACGGTTTTATTTACTGATATACGGGACTTTACTTCTTTGTCAGAGATGATGACCCCTGAGGAGAATTTCAGATTTGTTTCTGCTTTTAATGAGAGGCTTGGTCCGGTCATCCGATCAAATCACGGTTTTATCAACCAATATCTTGGAGATTCTATCATGGCTATTTTTCCGCGCAATCCGGATGACGCTCTGCAAGCCGCTTTAGGTATGCAAAAAGCGATCACAAAGCTTAATGTGGAGAGAAAAGAACTCGACCTGCCCGCCGTAAGAGCTGGCATAGGTATGCATACCGGACCATTGATCATGGGTATCACAGGAGATGAAAACCGTCTGGATGCTGCTACTATCTCCGATACAGTCAATACAGCAGCCCGAATCGAAAGTCTGACCAAGTACTACCATGCGGATATTTTATTGAGTGAAGATACCTTGCTTTATATACCCGGATCCAGTAAGTTTCAGTTCCGTAATCTTGGGAAAGTACTATTAAAAGGAAAAAATAACTCGCTTGTTCTTGTGGAATGTTTGAATAGTGATGTGTATGGTTTGCAGTCAGTCAGAGCAGGTTTGATAACTCAGTTTGATGATGCAGTAAGGCTTTTTCAGGACAGCAAGTTCGACAAAGCCATTCATCTGCTGCAAACAATTCTCGAACAGGATCCTGAAGATCAATGTGCAAAAGTGTTTATAGAAAAAGCAGAATTGTATCTTCTAAACGGACCTCCTGCAAACTGGACCGGTGCTGAGAAAATGCTGAGCAAATAATGACGTCCTTGTTTTCGTATTTATAGCCATTATATTTTTGGGTAAAAACGTTAACAATGCTCAAAACAATTACATCTTAAATTTATATGCGACAACTCTATTGTCAAAAAAAGTAGGAACAAATACTGTCTTTGTAGATGAGTCTAGGCCAATATCCGCTGTATTTATTTTCTTTTCTGAAGTATCCAAAAGAAGTTTTTTAGTTTTCAATTTTGTATTGACATAATATATTGTGCCCGACCAGCAGCTTACTATAAATTCATTTTTACTCAATTGCTCAATTCCGTCAGTACCACCTGGCATTCCGTTTACGAGCATTTCTACTTGTCCGTTCGCCACTTTGTTTATGCCATTTTTATCCAGAAGATAAGTTTGCCCTTGGGTATAAAGAACTCCGTTTGGTTTGGTCAGGCTGGTTGAATCTACCAATTTAGTAAAAGTACCATTATGGAGATTATATAATGCCCTTCCCCCGCTGTCACTGATCAGTATATTCCCCCCTTTGCCTGTAGAAACATCATTGAGAGATGAGCTGCCTTTACAATCAAGTTTTCTTTCCACTTTCCCGTTTTTAATGTCCACAACGACGACCTGATCTACATCAGCCACATAGAGCTTGTCTTTAAATATGGCCATGCCTTTAGGTGCATTGAATCCTGTGACCCATTCTCTTTCCAGGATTTTTCCGTCAGGAGTAAGTTTTGAAATAAAACCGTTTTCATCTTTTTTCCAGGGTTCCTTTCCCCCTATGTTGGTCACATACAAGCAATGGTTTTTCTTGTCAAAAAGGACACTTTCGGGCGTGTCAAATACGGCATCTGTTGCCCATAGTTCTACCAGTTGCTGGGCATTTGTATCAATCCTTATTGTAAAAAAGGCAATAATAAAGAGTATTTTATGTGTCATCTATTTTTACTTTTTTTTGTAATTATTTAGTCTTGAACCATTTGTGAGACTCTATATTGATAAGACCTTCAAATTTAACTATAATTATGAATAATTGGAATTCTCATAATTTTAGTCTTTTATAACCCATCAAATATATCATCAATACTGATCTCAAGCCCGGGTATAGTTTTTACAGGAACCATATCATCTTCTGAAAATGTATTGAGGCGTTGGAATTTGCCATTTTCCAATAAGAATACTTCTACAAATCTCATATCAGCAAATACAATCCAATACTCTCCAACACCCGCTTCTTCATAGACACTGAATTTGATCTGGGTATCTTTTTTGACATTTTTGCCTGCTATAATTTCAATTACAAAATCAGGGGTACCGAAGACAGCTTTTTCTTCAATGATCTTCGGGTTGCAAATCACACAGATATCGGGCTGAACTACAGTAGTGGATTTATTTCTCTTTTTATTCTCAATGGGGAGGACTATGTCGATAGGCGCATGATATACTTGGCAAGCTTTACCCTTTAAAGCCAAATACAGATTACTGACAATATTTCTACTTATTGCCTGATGATTTACCTTTGGAGCTGGGCTCATCCTGAATATTTTACCCCTGATGATCTCTACCATTTCTTCTATTTCCAGTTTCAGGTAGTCACCATAGGTGTACACTTTGTTGTAGTCGATGACCGGCTCTCTAATCTCATCAGTGGTCTCGTCATCATGAGTTCTGAAATCGTTCATATGCGTATATTATAATCTGTTGTCAGGTCACTACCATCAAAGCCAATACACAAATATACGAAAATATTGAGTCAAAACTAATTGGAACATTTTCCGAAAAAAAAGAAGTCCACTATGCTGATAGTTCATGGATAGACTGATTTTATTATGTGCTTACACCTTGCTGTCAGATCACTGCCAGATTTCAATGAGCATAAAAACTGCAAACGACCTGTTTTGCTTCTTGTTGACAGGAATAGTGGGCATTTCGAAATTGCCAAGGAAACTAATATTTGAGCAGGTTTTCTATATGGCCATCCGGGCAACCTGATTTTCAATTGAAATAATGATATTTCAGGAAAAATTAATATTCTGAGTTGATTATACTGCATTGGCAACAAAACGAGATTGTTTCTTTCTAATGTTGCCGGTTTTTATGATGAATTGACTTGACGATACAGTAATGTCAGGTTTAGGAATGTGGTAATATAAATGAACTGGACTAAATGATCGATCGGAATTATAAAAAAGAACTTCCTGACAAACATATCATTATCTTGAGTTATATTTATGTTAGAAAAAGGAGTTCATACACGGCAAACTGGCCATATCTGTATCAAATCATTAGTAGGAAGGTAGGTAAACAGAGAATCTTGATGCAAGATCCGGCTAAATATACTGATCTTATAAAAAAGGCAGGGAAAAGCGTATTTCATTCTTTTGTAAACGATTCCTAATTTTATAAAAAAGTTTATAAGTCAATAAAAGGATGAATACTAAATATAAAATATAGATAATTAAAGAATCCTGTTAAAAACGAATGAATAGCCTAACCGCTAATAATGTATAAAAATAATTGCCGCTTCAGTAGAAAAATATAGTGGTGTTGCCCGCTTCAGTTTTTACTTAACCCGACCAGTATGAAGATTGAAACCGACTTTTATTTTTTTACTCATAGTCGTCGGTCATTGAAAACAATCAATGCCTATATTATATTTACTTTAAAACACATGATGCACCTAAGAATCCTGATATTAATTCTCATTATCTTCCTGTTGTCATGCTCCAAAGAGAAAAAGTCTTTTTTCAGGAACAATAATTGGTGGAAGGAGTCAGTGTTCTATGAAATTTATATGCCGAGTTATAAGGATAGCAATGGTGATGGCTACAGTGATTTTCGAGGCCTAACGTCAACCTTAGACTATATCAAAGATTTAGGTATTAAGGGTATTTGGCTGACACCATTTTTGGAATCGCCAAAAGTGGATAATGGGTATGATGTTTCGAATTACTATAAGATTGATCCTACCTATGGCACGCTGGATGATTTTAAATTTTTTATGGAAGAAGCGCATAAAAGGAATATTAAAGTCATTATGGACCTGGTAGTCAATCATACTTCTACGGACTCAAAGTGGTTTCAAGAGTCCAGAAAGTCTAAAGACAATCCATACAGAGATTACTATATCTGGAAGGACTCAACCAATAACTGGGAATCTTTTTTCGGAGGAACGGCCTGGGAAAAGGACAGCCTCACGGATCAATACTATTACCATCAGTTTGATGTGAAAATGGCTGATTTAAATTGGGGGAATCCCAAGGTGGTTCATGAGATTCAGGATGTCATCAGATTCTGGCTAAATCTGGGGGTTGATGGTTTTCGACTTGACGTAATAAATTTTTTGACCACTGATGGAATGACTCAGGACAACCCATACAAAGATGGCTCCCAGATTCACCTTTTCGACATAGACCAGGCTGGGGTGAAGGATGCCATGCGTGCTATTAAAGCTACTGTAAATGAATACGAAAATCGTTTTGTAATAGGCGAGATAGGTAGCGATAAAATTGAAATACTTAAAGTCTATCAAGCGTATAACCTGTTAGATGTAGTATTTAATTTCAATTTTGGAAGTATCGGTCATTTCTCAGCGCAAAAACTGTATAATGAATTAGTCAGCATGGAGTCAAACATGCAAAATTACCCAACTCTATTTTTTGGAAGCCATGATATGCCGAGGTTGATGAATCGTTTAGCGGAAGATAACCCTGAAAGAGCTGAGGCATTGGCCGCACTAATCCTCACTGCCAAAGGAGTTCCTTTTGTTTATTATGGCGAAGAGATTGGTATGAAAAACATTGAGGCCAATACGATAGATGAAATGAAAGATGTTCAGGGACGTATTCAGTATAGTCTTGCTCTTAAAAGGGGTATCACTGAAAAGGAGGCTCTTAAAATAGGGAATCAGCATAATAGAGATAAATCCAGGAGTCCAATGCAGTGGAACGACAAGCCCTTCGCGGGATTCTCGGATCAACCTCCCTGGATCAAAGTTCATGAAAATTATACTGATGTAAATGTGGCTTCTTTAGCTAAACAAGAAAACTCATTACTAAGCAGGTACAGAAAAATAATTGCACTTCGCAATTCAGAATCTGTACTTCAGTATGGCGAATACGAACAGTTGGACTTTTCGAACGATTGTATTTCATTTACCAGAACATACGAGGGTGATAGCATAAAGTGTGTTTTTAATTTTGGGCAAAGTCAGAAGAATGTAGCTTTACAATCGAATGAAAAAATTCTTCTCGGGAAAACTCCTGTAACATCAAATGGATACTTAATTTATAGAAAATGAGGGAATCGTGTAATAATAACAGATGATTTCTGGATTTCAATTACATTTCCGACACACTAATTTTTAGGGTTATCATATTAACAGAAGTCCGCCTGATATTAATTTTCGTCAATATTTTTATTGAACTGATTTTAGGTACAATTTGCCTAATAATTTTTACATCAAATCTTACTATTTATGAGGACATATATCGTGACTTCATGTGGTTGCTGATTGCTAAATGGGATGAAAGAAAAATTTACTGCAATTGGTTATATTCTTAAGCTATGTTATAATTAACATAGCCATTTTTGCTTTCCGGTTAATCCAAAAGATGTACCTTTGAAAACAGAAATAACAACTTCTAACTATACTTAAGACAATTATGTTCTCCAATTTTAAAATAAGAATTACAACATTACTTGTATGTAAGCACCATGGTTTATGATTGACCGTTGGAGATAATTTACATAATATAATGAATTTCTTTGATTAATAGTAGTGTAAATGTCATCAATAATTCTAGTTGCAGATTTCAAAGGTCAAAGTGAGTCCATTTTACATAGAATGTTAAAAATAGCAAATGAATAAATCAACAACAGAAGAAATTAAACATCGATTTGACAACGATGTAGAGCGATTTTCAAACCTAGATACAGGGCAACTTTCAACAATTGACTCAAAAATATCTTTAGAACTTATTACAGAAGCTTCAAAAAGAATTGTTCCAAATGCTGAAAACTTATTAGATATCGGTTGTGGCGCTGGAAATTATACACTAATGATGCTTTCTAAAATGCCAAATCTAAGTTGCACTTTGGTAGATTTGAGTAAACCTATGCTTGATAAAGCATATGAAAGGGTATCTCAAATTACAAATAACAAAATGACAATTTTGCAAGGCGACATAAGAGGTGTGGTACTACCTAAAAATCATTACGACATTATTTTAGCAGGTGCTGTGTTACATCATTTAAGAGATGATAATGATTGGGAAACAACTTTTGAAAAACTTTTCAAAATACTCAAAACAGGCGGATGTTTGATGATTTCTGACCTGATTACCCAGGATGCAAAAATACTTAACGACTATACTTGGGAAAGATATGGAGACTATTTAGAATCATTGGGCGGGAAAGAGTATCGTCAAAAAGTTTTAGACTATGTTGAGAAAGAGGATTCTCCAAGATCAATGAATTATCAATTAGACCTTATGAAAAAAGTTGGATTTTCAAAGGTTGAAATTTTGCACAAGAATATGTGTTTTGGTGCATTTGGTGGAATAAAATAAAAAATAAACTGATCAATTATAAAAATGCCATCAGACAATATACACTTTATCAATTGGGGTTCTGTGATATGCGATTGATTAGTTTCCAAATTAACTGAACCTCTAATATTTAAAGACGCATTCTGAAAACCCAACCGATTTAACTTGTCAAATGTACGGATTAAATTAAGCACCTGGTAAAGTATTTTAAATATTGTTTGATAGAAAGTTTCGTATCAAATCAATTTGGAAACTTCCGGCTTTCAGATCAAAATAATATTAGATTTCTGACACCATCTTCCATAAGACCACCATCCTGATCCACATACCCAACCCACCAGAAAGCTGAAATCCTGGAGCGATTAGTTATAAATTTCGGAAGTTTTGGACACATTTCTAAAGTTGGACTAAATTTTGTATCTACTCTTTATAACAGTTAACTGTATCAGGATGGATTCATTCAAAAAATGGTGTCTTTTTTTATGTATTGGAGTATTTTCATCCATACATTGGGCATCAGGTCAAAATATAGTCTCCAATGATAATACTTCTGGAGATTCAGTTTTTACGATACAGTTCATTGCTCTTTCTGATTCAACCAATAGTTTTGAACCTTTAAGAACTCTTGGTAAGGTCATTCGGGAATTTATTCCCGAAAGAGGTATATACAGATACAGTCTGGGATACTTCGATAATCGCCTTCATGCAAATTCGGTTTTAATAGCTCTCCGGTCCGCAGGATTCAAAGATGCTTTTGTCAGAAAGAACATTGTAGTTCCCTCACTTCCTGTCGAGTTTATGAGTACAGATAGTATAATCTCAAAAGAACCGGAGAAAATACCAGAAGCAGAAATATCTGATACCATTAAATTTATGGGTGACCAACCAATTACAGTTCATGATTCAATGTCAGCGCAATCGGAGAAAGAGAATGTCAGAATCAATTTTTTATATACCGGAAAAAGTTTTGGTGTATTGGGGAATACAAGATTTCAGTCAGAACATGAAATGACCACAGAGTATGCAGTGGAGAAAGATATAAAATTTAAATTAGTGAGCCATGCTTGTTGGCGGGCTAAGGGACTGACTGTTTTTCTCCCTTCAGACGAACCCAACGGCGACGAACTCGATCTGATATTGAACGAAAGAAGCCATTGGGAAGTTCTGGAGTCAATTGAAGCACTTGAGACGCATAATGTGCTCATGTTTCAGGACCCTGATCGTACAGGTCATGATATGCTGCGCATCATATTGAATAACCCAAAACTTGCTATCAACTTTCCGGAAATAAAACAAGTTAAAATAAAATTATACCGAGCACATATTCATGATAAGATAGAATGCCTTATAGTCGAAGAAGCCGATGCAGAATGGCCGTCGGATGAGGCTTATTGGTCCATTGGTGAAGTCAACAGAGTTGACTTCGGAAAAAAAGGCAGGCTGTTCGAATTACCAAACAATCAGGGTGGTTTTGGACATCGATCCACTATACTCAATCAATTGACATCAAGTCTATCAGAAAGCGGAGGTCATGTTGTGAAAATTGATATGGGGCATCGCAATGCAGATTACGATGTTTCCAATATTGAGCGAAGCAGACTGGACATAACTGGTCTTGACAGTTTGGGTTAATCTATTCTTATGCCATTTGAATTTGAGTTTTTGATAGGCGTGGATTCTCTGAATACCATCCTTAAGGAACATCCTTCACTGTCACTATTGGCTTCCAATGTAAGTTCTTCAGTCAATCCGGGATTATTTACTTCACATAAAATTCTTGAAATTGGTGGAGTAAGAATAGGGCTGCTGGCATTGGCAGACCCATCATTGGAGTCCAATCTACCGGGAAAAATATTAATAAATCTCAAATTTGAAGATATTATCAGTGCTGCACAGAAGGCTGTCGATAAATTGCAGGAGAGTAAACCTGATGTCATCATGGCTCTTTCCAATATGAAGACCAGCGATAATGCCAGATTATCAGAAAATGTCAAGGGGATCAATCTGGTGGTTTCCAACTTTACCGATCATGCTATGAGCTGGACATCATCAAAAGAAATAAAGATAAATCAGGAGGAGAGACAAAGTATAGGAGCACCATATGATATCAGTTCAATTCGGGATTTCGGAATAGAGATTGGCCGGATTGAAATGAATTTTAATGTACAGGATTCCATCCGTGGTGCAGATCTGCAATCAATAATCGAACAAAGTTACAAAGTGACTGACCGGACTGCTTCAGATAATGCGCTGATGGCACATCTGACCAAGGGAATTACTGTTCATTCAGAAGAACGTGGTGATTTGTTATTTCCGGCTTTTATAGATTTAATTGAGCAGAATCCGGATTTGGAAAATTTTGATGAAACGACTCGGAATGGCAGGGTATCCAAACCCATGTGGGAGAAATTTATCTCCAGAATATTAACCAATGGAGCTCCTTCTGAAGTTTCGATTATCAGGAAAATTCCAACTTTTTTGCCCTTGATTGGAAAACTTCATGAAAGAGAAGTAAGATCCTGGCTGTGGTTTGAAGATGAAATAGTACTGATGGATATGAAAGGTCGCGACATTAAAAGACTTCTGGAAGCTGACCGTGATGAAACTCTGGTAACTAGTGGCATTGTTGCCTTCAAATCCCCAGGAGGTGCATTTTATACGATTATGGGCAGACCGGTACAGGATGATGTCTATTACAGAGTGGCTACGACCAATGTGATCAGTAACGGAGTACTCAAGGAGTATTTCAGATGGGGACTCAGACACGCATCCAAGTTTGAAATCCAGAAGACAGGAATATTAAAAGACTCGAAAGATGGAGCTGTTTTGCCCTTGAGGGACTATGTGTTAAGTGAACTACGCCGTATCAGATCTTATGGTAAAGGAAAAGAACATCATCGAAGAATCGCAGATCTATTAGTTCCAAAGTTGCCGTATCAGAAATTATTTTCATTCAATTTTGCACGTCCTACTCTTTGGACATCCCTGAACAGAGCCTACAAAGGCAATGGGTATGAAGCCATCCCTGAAAGTCGGGTCATTTCGGGCAATTCTTTTGTGATCGGAGCTGAAGGCGGGATCATCGCCACACTTGACAAAGAAAAGTCAGAGTGGGGTATCGGGATGAAATTCGCATTTGCCCAACAAAGCGTGGATATTGGCAACGGTATTTATCAAAAAACAGAAAATGCCGATGATATTAATTTGAATATCACATACAAGTACAGAGGTAGTAAACGGGAGGCTTTTCATCCATATACACGTCTTGAATATGATTCTGAATTTACTCCAACCGTAAACCGGAATACAGGACTTGAAAATGCCAAACAAAAAATCCTGAGAAATGTAATTGGCATTTCCAAGGGATCTACTTCTAAATGGCCGGTGTTGGAATTAGGTCTGACAGCAGAGAATGATTTCAGTAATAATAATTATCAATATGGATTGCAAGGTAGGAGCTTAGGAAGGTTTCCTCTGGATAAAAACTGGAATGTGATCTATTCTTTGACCAATAATTTCAACTACTACCTCCCCAATAGAAATGATAGTGAGCGAGATCTTTCTATCAAGTACAACATGGTCCATGAAGTGCTGATACCGCTATTTGGTGATATTTCACTGTCTGTCGCTGCCGATCTTTTTTTCTTCAAAGGAAAAACTGAGTTTAACAGGGATCCCGGTATGAGTATGCTGATGAAAGTGGGTTTGAGCTACAATCGCTTGTGGAAACCCAGATTCCAGTCACTGTTTTAAATTATTGATCGATATCTTAAAAGTTTTACATATAAATGAACATTTAGGAAAGTCCCTTTTTTCTTGCCCTTGATGGATATTACAATAGATAAAGCCATATTGATTTCATTAAGATAAATTGATCTCACTAATAGATTTATTTTTTAATGAGTTGTACATTGCAAATTAAAATCATTTTTTTTTATAATGAAACAATCTATTCTGTTTAGTATTCTGATATTGAGTATTACCTTTTCTGCTCAAATGGAAATTCTTTCCTGATAAACAATTAATTTTAAATATGATCAGATTACTTATAAGTATTATTTCAATTTCAGCCTTGACTTCTTGTAGTCAGAATCTCAGACAAGCTTTTGGAATACCTTATCATAACATATTGATTTATAATGCGAACATTATAGATGTAAATGATGGACAAATTTTACCTGACAGGGCGATCCTGATATCTAAAGGTATGATAAAAACCATCGGGAGCTATTCAGATTTAAAATCAGATATCAGCAAAGAATTTCAATTTGATGCTCACAATAAATATGTAATCCCAGGGCTTTGGGATATGCACGTGCATATTGAGGGTGAAGATCTGATTGAAGACAACATTGCCTTGTTTCCTGTTTACATAGCTTATGGCATCACCACAGTGAGAGATATGGCCAGCGATCTGGGTGAGCAGGTATTAGCCTGGCGTGATGAAATCAACGAGAGAAAACTTTTAGGTCCAAGGATATATACTGCAGGCAGGAAGCTGGAGGGTTTAAATTCTATCTGGAAAAGAGACCTCGAGATATCAAATGTGCAAGAGCTTCATCAAATGCTGGATACATTGGAAAAATATAAAGTTGACCTGATTAAAATCACTGAAAATACACTCGAAGGTCCCTTATTTCTAACAAGTGTGATTGAAGCAAGGAAAAGGGGCTTTAAAGTGTCAGGGCATGTGCCTCATGATCTGACTATAAGAGAACTTGTAGATGCAGGATTTTCAAGTATAGAACATGCGAGTTATTTATTGAGGTTGGGAATGGATGAAAAAAAGGTGGTGGAACAGATCAAAGCTAAGAAAATAACTAAACTCATTGCTGATGACATCTATCTTAATAATTTCAATCAGGATACGGCAATAAAAGCTTATAATGAATTGGCCAAAACAAATATCGCTGTCACCCCTACTTTGATAGGTGGAAAACAACTTGCTTATCTGGATGAAGACAATCATAAAGGAGATGTCTTTTTAGATTAC
>OBID01000435.1_pt1 | contig 17434 bp, 13 predicted proteins | sample 1519781 | NCBI WGS metagenome assembly OBID01 (sample SAMEA3991478, study PRJEB22521) | metagenome | biome: anthropogenic terrestrial biome; feature: sewage plant; material: sludge | place: Sweden | collected 2012-09-26 | reverse complement strand
ATGACTGATATAAAGCGGATCTTCATTTAATAATATCTAAGTCAATTAATTATGTTGTACTAATATATTTTTGTTTCCCCATTGGCGGAATTAATTCACTTATATTATGGAAAAATTATAGCAATTACGCACTTACTTAGATTATAATCACAGAATGAACATATTATATTCATAAATGTAAATATAAAAACAAAAAATGATTGACAAATTATGACTGTCAAATAACAAATCAAACTATATGACGCTCACGCATAATAATATTATATGCAGCAACAATCGTAATCGTAACGATGCCTATATAAATAAGTATTGGAGTGATATCGCCGAAATTGAACGATACAGCTGCACCTGAAACATCACCACAGATGTTAAGTATCGCCAATTTAAGAACATTAAATCCATTGTGGATGATGAAATATAATAATATAGCAATAGCACAAACTGCTGTCCAAAGAGTATTTAGCCACTCATTGTGTCTTGGCAGATTATGCATTACCCTATCAGAAAAGCCATCATCGGGAATGTCGTTTATCTTATTATTTTCAAAGAACTTCGCAAGAAGTTCGTCATCTATTTTGTTATCAATCATATCCATTTTGTTTTAGGAAATTCGTCCGTTTCATTTTTCCTCTTGACAAGTGACTTTTCACTGTGCCTTGATTCATACCAGTGATTTCAGCTATTTTGTCAATGCTTTGCCCCTCTATCAACTGCAATGAAATACAGGAACGCTCATTTTCAGAAAGTATCTGCATTGCATCTTTAAGGTCCATTTTTAAATTGCTGTCACCATTCTCAGAGTTTCGGTTTGAAACAGCCGGTACATGATCTATATCATCAGTAGTCTTATTGCGGCGAAAATAGTCATAGAGAGTATTATAGGCTATTCGATATAACCATGTAGAGAAGCTGGACAATCCATGGAATTTAGTTATGTTGGTATAAGCCTTAACAAATGTGTCTTGTGCCAAATCATCACTTAATTGATTGTCTCCACCAGTCTGAGTAAGAAAGAAACGACGTATAGGAGACTGATATTTCACAACAAGCTTATCAAAAGCCTTTTTGTTGTGAAACACAGCCACCTGCGTAACGAGAGATATATCGTCTAATTCTTTCACTTAATTTATTTTATAGTTATCAGGAAAAGTGATTAAGCCTTAAAATCAGTATCTGAATCATTATCAGAATCATTATGCTTATTGGGCGAAGTGCGTGCTATGAGCATCTGACCTATACCCATACATAATATTAGCGCACCTACTCCGATAATTGCATCAGCACTAATAAACCAGAAAAGTATCATCAGTCCTAATCCTATAGAAGCGTTTTTGATACCACGCTGCCACTGTTCCTCATTCGTGTAGATTTTTGATGGCCTAACAGCACTAGGAATTGGTTGCCCTGTTTCCATAGCTTTTTCAGCCAGTTTAACGCTATCGTTATGTCTCTTAAACAAGTATCTTATCACCAAGATTACAATGATTAAAGGAGCAAGACATATTAATGCGCCAAGAAGCAAAATCAAGACTACAATTATAATTCCTCCTGCACCCATAGCTCCAGCCATAGCTTTAACAAACCAATTACTGCTGTCAAAATCATAATCATGATCATAATTTCTAGCTGGTGAACTTGTATAAGTAGTGTCATCTACAGCTTTATTATAATTTGATGTTGTATCAGAGAAAGCCTCGACTCCTTGATTTTTCGCAGAATCAGCCTTTGTAACCGCAGCCTCCGTGCGAGGTGTGTGACGATGCAAACGAACTCCTGCTTGCATAGATGTACTAAGCGTAAGGGCAACTGTCAATGCCATTAAAATCTGTTTCATAATATATATATTTTTATTATTTCTGAATGTTAGACGAAACGTGTTGTCATTTAGTTGCAAAGGAACAATTTTTTTTTTAAATTTGCACTCTTATATAATATAAAGTATGAACCTTCCGAAAGAATTTATTGATTATACACGCCGTCTTATGGGCGAAGAACTATATGCTACTTTTGAAAAGGGCATGTTAGAAGAGCCTTCTGTAAGCATACGTATCAACCCTTTCAAGACCGACATTAACAATATAAACATTCCGCTAAAAGATGAAAACATTGAATGGTGTGAATATGGAATGTATCTGAAGAAACGTCCTAACTTCACTTTTGATCCACTGCTTCATGCTGGACTTTATTACGTACAGGAAGCTTCATCTATGTTTGTATATCACGTATTGAAACAAGTGGTAAAGAATAAAGTGCTAATGCTCGACTTGTGTGCTGCTCCCGGAGGAAAAACAACGTGCGCTATGTCGGCTTTGCCAAAAGGAAGCAAGATGTTCAGCAACGAACCAATAAGGCAACGCTCACAGATTCTTAATGAAAATATTCAGAAATTTGGTATTTCCGACATATACGTAACAAATAACTACGCAAAGGATTACAAGAAAAGCAAACTGATGTTTGACGTGATTCTTACAGATGTGCCATGTTCTGGTGAGGGAATGTTCAGAAAAGACGAGGGTGCGATAAACGAATGGAGTACTAAGAATGTGAACGACTGCCAGAGGCTGCAACGCGAAATCGTAAGCGATATATGGGACTGTCTAAAACCTGGAGGAATACTTATATATTCCACTTGCACTTTCAACGCCCACGAAGACGAGGAAAACGTTGCTTGGATTGCTGAAAATCTTGGAGCTGAATTCATAAGCATAGATACAAGAAAGGAATGGAACATCACGGGAAGTCTGATAGACAACAATCCAGTGTATCGCTTCATCCCAGGAAAGACTCGTGGTGAAGGTATCTTCATGGCTGTATTGAGAAAGCACGGAGATTATGACGGTAAAATTTCTAAGAGTAATATTGACGCAAAGGCACTTAAACCATTACATTTATTATATAACGGTGTAGAGCCTGACACAATAAAGGGTAAGCAGGCTATTCCCCACCATTCAAAAGCTATGTCTACAACTCTAGACGAAAATGAATACCCAAACGTGGAGATTGACTACAACCAAGCTATAGCCTATCTAAGAAAAGAAGCTATAACCCTGAACAGCGATGCACCTAAAGGCATAGTGCTGCTTACATACAGGAAATATCCAATAGGCTTTGCAAAGAATATCGGCAATCGAGCTAATAACCTTTATCCACAGGAATGGAAAATAAAGAGTTCACATATTCCGGAAGGAAACACAACCATTATTGAATGACAATATCCATAATAGCAGCAGTTGCAAAAAACAGAGCCATTGGGTATAAGAACAAACTCTTATACAACATTGATGACGACATGAAAAGATTTAAAGCCATAACGACTGGACATACGGTGATTATGGGGAGAAAAACTTTTGAGTCGTTACCTTTTGGAGCATTGCCAGACAGGAGGAACATTGTGATTACCAATAGTAAGGAATACATTGACGGATGCGAATGTATGAACTCTATCAACAAAGCTATTTACGAATGCCAAAATGAAAAAGAGGTATTCATTATTGGTGGCGGCATGATATACGATGAGGCTATTAACATTGCCGACAAACTGTATATCACCGAAATTGACGACTATCCTACAAATGCCGATACTTATTTTCCGGATTACAGCAAATGGAAATGCGTTTCATCTGAAGAACACAAAAAAAGCGAATGCAATAATTATGCATTCACCTTCAAGATATTTCTAAAATAAAATTTTAATCAGTAACATCATCATCATTGCTTTCCTCTTCTTCTACAGGATTGTCGAGGATTGGAAGCTGACGATCTATTGAAACGTTGAATGAGATTATGGTCTCACTACGTGACAATCCCAATGGCTGCAACTTATCGTGAATTATTTCCATCAAATGATGATTGTTTCTAGCATACATCTTAATGAAAAGGTCCATACCACCGGTTGTAGCATGACACTCTATTACCTCAGGAATCTTCTTCAAGGCAGCAACAACTATATCATGCTTCTCTGGATTCTTAAGATACAGTGCTACATAAGCACAAGTCTCGTAACCAATCTTTTCTGGATCAATGATAAACTGAGAACCTTTAAGTACTCCAAGTGCTGTTAGTTTCTGAATACGCTGATGAATGGCAGCACCGCTAACATTGCACGCACGTGCAACTTCCAAAAAAGGGACTCTAGCATCCTCTGAAACTAGACGAAGAATTTTCTTGTCAAGTGAATCTAAATTGTGATGTGACATATTATATATTAATTTGGTTGCAAAGTTAGTATAAATGTTTGACTTTTGCAACAAATTAATAACATTTGTATTAAACTGTAATTCTTTTTAAGAATAACATTTATTTAGTTTCAACTGTCGAATAGTTAATTTTTAAGGCATTAAGTCTGACGTAATGCTTGTTTACATCAGTTATCATACTCATTTTGGTATTTCTATCGGCATTTATTGATACACTCATCAATTGCCGATTTTCTGGCGACATTTTGTTTTTTTTATCCAGAAATGTAATCAATCACTTCTGCTGGACTCACAATTCAATCATTAAGTTTAATGAAATAACCATCAAAGACTCTTAATATTACTGAATATTCTTCTCACGTTATTTTCAGTTATCTCGGCTACAGTTTCTTCTGAAACGCCATACACTTCTGCCAGTTTCTCCAACACCAGTTTTACGAAAGAACTTTCATTACGCTCTCCGCGATGTGGGACAGGCGCCATATACGGACTATCTGTTTCGAGTACGATCCGTTCTAGTGGAACAACAGCCGGAAGATATTCTCTAAGATGACTACTCTTGAAAGTAAGAACACCTCCCACTCCAAGTACAAACTTATCAAATTGCAGTAACTGTTCTGCTTCTTTTTGATTTCCAGTGAAACAATGGAAGACGCCACCTGGCAAATCTTTCTCATATTTTTTCAGTATCGTCACCATCTCATTCTGTCCTTTTCGACAATGAATCATCAATGGTAACTGTGTTTCTACCGACCATTTCACTTGTTCTTCAAATGCCTGCAGTTGTTCTTTTTCAAACTCACGGCTCCAATAATAGTCCAATCCAACTTCACCAATAGCAATGAAATCAGAATTTGAATCCATTATTCTTCTCATTTCATGAAGCACTACTTCCCAATCAGTCTTCACCTCTTCGGGATGCAGTCCTATCATTGGATAGGCATAACCAGAATATCTATGGCATAACTCCAATATGGAATCAACGTTTTTCAATTCTATTGCGGGAATAAGCACTCTTGTCACGCCCGCATCCTTTGCACGTTGGATTACATCGGGGAGATCATTAGCAAACTCCTCTCCGTCTAAATGAGTATGTGTATCAGTAAAAGAAATCATTATCAATATTTACGTTTCATCATTTTTTGTGCATATAGTGCCAATTCTGCCTTTCTTGAACTGTCGACATTCACTGCATCAAGATATTTTCGACTCTGCTCAAAATAATATTCTATCTTCTTCTGAGCCAGCTTGTCTATACCTATTTCATTATACAGACGTGTCACTGCAGCAATTTTTTCATCTCTATCAAACTTTTCTGCACCAATCAATGACACTAATTCCTTCCGCTGCATATCATTAGCCATATTGAAGGCATTGATAAGCATATATGTTTTTTTGTTGCTTGCGATATCTCCACCAATCTTCTTGCCAAACAACTTTGTATCGCCATATACATCAAGATAGTCGTCCTGAAGTTGGAATGCAAGTCCAATGAGTTCACCAAACTTATATAGATTTTTCTGATCTTCTTTCGGAGCATCAGCAAGGATTGCACCAATCTTTATGGCACAAGCTAGCAATACGCTTGTCTTGAGACGAATCATTTCGACATATTCGTCTTCATTAACATCATTACGAGTTTCAAATTCCATATCGTATTGTTGTCCTTCACCTATTTCCAAAGCAGTTTCGGTGAAGACATCTAATACGTCTTTAAGATACTTGTCGCCGCATTTAGCCATACGTTCATAGGCAAGCACAAGCATTGAATCACCGCTAAGAATAGCAGTATTGGCATTCCATTTTCTGTGGACTGTAGTTTTTCCTCTGCGCACGTCGGCATTATCCATAAGGTCATCATGCAAGAGTGTATAGTTATGATATGTTTCCAAAGCACATGCCGGCATCAAAATACTTTCAGGATCATCCTTATAAAGATTATATGCCAATAGCATAAGTGTTGGACGTATGCGCTTACCCCCCATAGACAATACATATTTTATGGGATCATACAAGCCATTAGGCTTTCTGTCATATCTAAGGTTGTCTAAAAATTCATTAACCTTAACTAAAATCTCATCTGCTGTCATATTATAATTTCGAGTTTATCGGTATATCAGATCTTGATACAACAAGACTTGTTTTTTCTATTCCGAGTTTACATTTAGACATTATCAATATATCCTGACTCATATCATCAAGAATTTCATCATTATTACTATATCTGAAAGGCGTGAAGTATATTCAAATCCAACATACATCATCACAAAAAATGATATTAGTTCAAGCAGAAAATTAGTAACCCGCTTGTTTCAGAAATCAGCACGATGTGTTACCTTTATTTCCACTTTTTAGAAAATATATCATTTCAAACAGCGTTATAACTTTGTGACACAAAAGTAATGCTTATATTTGAAAAAAGCATTATCTTTGCCAAATAATTAGGAAAAATAAATGAAAAAAACGGCATGTGCACTTATTCTGAGCTTTTTTTGTATCTCAGCAATATCACAGGAAAGTCAGACAGGATACAACTTTCTGCGTCTTCCTGCAAGTGCTCATGCGGCAGCTTTGGGTGGTGATAATATCACGATAATTGAAGACGACGAATCAATGATTTTCAATAATCCTGCTTTATTGTCAAGTGTCAGTGATAAAACCATCAACCTAAACTACATGAACTATATGCAAGGTACCAATACTGCAAGCGCATCTTTCAACAGAATTGTGAAGGAACGTGCGTCTTGGGCAGTTTCGGCACAGTATATTGATTACGGTTCGATGAAGGAGGTTGACGAGAATAATGTACAGAATGGTGACTTCACCGCAAAAGATATTTCTCTCGGAGCTTATTTTTCATATCTTCTTACAGATAGACTTGCAGCCGGAATCACAACAAAATTTATCACATCGTATATTGGTAACTACAATTCTATAGCAATGGGTGTAGACCTCGGCATCAACTATTATGATCCGAACTATGAATGGTCTTTGTCTCTTGTCGCCAAGAACCTTGGCGGACAACTTAAAGCATATAATGATAACTTTGAGAAAATGCCATTTGACTTGCAGGCTGGAGTAAGCAAGAAGCTCACCAACACCCCATTCAGAGTTTCAGTAACGATGGGTGATCTTACAAAATGGGATTATAAGTTTATAAATCATATTGTCGCAGGATTAGACGTAATGCTTTCACCAAACATTTGGGTTGGTGCAGGATATAATTTCAGACGCGCAAACGAAATGAAGATTACAGACACCAATAATGAGGGAAGCAGTCACGGAGCTGGTTTTTCTTTAGGTGGAGGTATAAATCTAGAACGTTTCAAACTGAATATCGCTTACGGCAAATATCATATCAGTAGTAATTCATTAATAATAAATATAGCATACTCTTTATGAAGAAAATAACTATCGCTATTGACGGATTCTCATCTTGTGGTAAGAGTACCATGGCTAAGGATCTGGCTAAAAAAATAGGTTATGTATACGTCGACACCGGCGCAATGTATCGTTCTGTAACATTATTTGCAATGCAGAATAATCTTTTCAGCAAAGACGGTTCTGTAAAGACCACTGAGTTGGAAAAACGAATGAACGATATTAAAATTTCATTTGTATTCAATAATGAGACTGGACGTCCTGATACATATCTGAATGGCGAACTTGTTGAGAAAGAAATCCGTACTCTTGAAGTTAGCAGTCACGTAAGTAATATTGCTACAATACCTTTTGTACGTGAGGCTATGGTGGCACAGCAACAACGCATGGGCAAAGACAAAGGTTTGGTTATGGACGGTCGTGATATTGGTACAACGGTTTTCCCTGAAGCCGAACTAAAGATTTTTGTTACTGCTTCACCTGAAGTTCGTGCAAAACGTAGATTTGACGAATTAAATGAAAAGGGAATGCCTGCTGACTTTGACGACATTTTTGAAAATGTAAAAGAACGCGACTATATTGACAGTCATAGAGAAGTTAGTCCATTACGAAAGGCTAACGATGCAATAGAATTAGACAATAGCAATATGACTATTGCCGAACAGAGTGAGTGGCTGATGCAGAAATTCACTGATGCATGCAAAAAAATCCAATGATTTATCAGTATGGACAATTAGCATAACGCAATTAAGTTTTTGCTGAAAAAAACAGCCTATTCGTTGAACAAAATTTGAAAGATAGAAAAATTATTATTATCTTTGCAATCAAAGAAAAGTATCAAGCGCGATACTAATAATAATTAAGTTTTTGTTTATGTTAATTTCGACGTACCGGTTTTTTTACACTCCGGTATATTGACGAAAAAAGCGTAATAGATTCAATTAAGATTATAAATTTTGAGTTAATTACTGTTTTTTATTGGGCATTTTTTCGTGAGAAAAGATGCCCTTCTTGTTTTTATTTTGCCCGTCTCCTCAATATATAGTCACGGCATTCTTCCATAAGCCACTTCGGAGTACTCGTAGCTCCACATATACCAACTGATGATACACCATCAAACCATGCCATATCTATTTCGTCCGGACTTTCTATCTGATGACTCTTACCATTAACTATCTGACATTCCTTGAATAGAACTTTCCCATTTGAACTTTTTCTTCCTGCAACAAATAGCACAACATCATGCTTACCTGCGAAAAGAGCTATATTCGGCATTCTGTTTGCAACCTGACGACATATAGTATCAAAGCTCTTAAACGTAGAATTCTTTGATATATGTGTTTGTATATACTGAATTATATTATGAAATTCATCAAGGCTCTTTGTTGTCTGCGAATAAAGATAGATATCACGATTGAAATCTAACTTCTTCACGTCATCAAACTTTTCTATAACAATAGCTTCACTATGCGTCTGACCGACAAGTCCAAGCACCTCAGCATGGCCATTCTTGCCAAATATTACGATCTGCCTGTTGTCAGTAGATTTAACATCATGATTTTCATATTGCTTTTTTATTCTTTTCTGTAGTTGCAGCACAACAGGACATGTAGCATCTATAATCTCGATATTATTACGCTTTGCAATTTCGTAAGTCTTTGGTGGTTCGCCATGAGCCCTAAGCAATACCTTTACATTGTGCAATTCAGCCAACTGATCATGATCAATTGTTACCAAACCATGTTCATGAAGTCGCTTAACCTCCATACCATTATGAACAATATCTCCAAGACAGTACAAGGTCTCGCCATTAGCAAGCTCTTCCTCTGCCTTTTTTATTGCAGTAGTGACACCAAAGCAAAAACCACTACCATTGTCTATCTCAATTTGAAGCATCTACCTTATTTTTTTACTTTAATCTCAATTGTCACCTTACCCATACTTGGGTCATTGGTAATCATCAGAACACGAGGCTTACTCCTTATGTTCTTAATCTGTTCTGCATAAGCCGTGATTTTCAGTTTGGCACTCTGTCCCGGTTCTATCTTAGTCTTGTTCAAAGAAACGTCCAGTCCCATAGTGAACATCTGCAAATTTCTTATTTCCAACACCGATTTACCTTCATTTTTAATTTCGATATCGCCTTTAAGTTTATTCTTTCCATTAAAGCTTCCCAAGTCTAATAAATCTGTGGAGAGTTTAATTTTAGGAGCATCTGCAACTTCTTTGGCTGTAAGATTTTGGAAAGCGGGAAGCACCACAGAAGATACTGTTATCATCTTCTCGTCAGCAACTTTGTCACCAGGAGCAAATCCCAAATAAATATCAGTTTGGTTCAATCCGAAATCGTGCAATTTTCTTGAATCAAGAGATAACACAGCTACGCCAGTATGATGTGGTGCTATCTTTGCAGGGTACATCTCTACCTCAAGGTAATTTGGCAAATGCATGAATACAGGCTCTGCGGTTTCTTCTGAAGTGTTTAGTATATAGATTTTTTGTTTTGGATTATCTCCTATATTTACATTATCAAACTCCACATTATGAACATCGGTTTTAAGATTGCCCAATGTATAAGAATACTCACCAGAGAAACTCCTCAACTCACTAACCACAACACCTTTTATTGTCAAGACTACAGGCTTTTTGCTGCCATTACTATACACACATAGCATCTTTTGGAAGTGTCCCAATGTCTCGGCATTGTACTCTCCAGAAATTGCAAATTCATTTCCACCTCCTACAGTCTTAGGATAATCTGCAGTGGTGCAACCACAAGATGTTTCTACATCCTGTATATGCAAAGAACGCAATCCCTTGTTTTTCAACTTAAATTCAGCCTTCACAGGTACTCTATATAGCACCTGACCAACATTAATAACATTATTTTCAACTGATATTTTCTGGGCATTTACATCTAACGCCGCCAACAGAAACATTGTACTTATAATTATTTTATTTTTCATCTTTAATGTTTAATTTCATTGCCTTATCACGACCACTGAACTCAGTACTGTATGTGCAACGTGCCGTACATGTGCCACTCATATACTCGCCTTCGCGATCTATGTAATATTCAGTCTCAACAACGTGAGTACCTTTAGATAAACGATCAAAATAATAATTTGTTGCATCATCGCCAGGCGCATAATAATATCCCCAACCATATCCGCTTGTCTGGTCTACAGGTTCCATGCATGCAGCACGCTTATCCTGAACATCAACAAAGTCGTAGTCACGGTTGGCTTTTATGGTGAGTCTAACAGTAATCTTATCACCTACTTTCAGATTTTTATTATCTTTTATCACCGCACCAGTTACATCAACAAGTTCACGCTTTACAGAAAGAGACGTAGAATTACTCTCTATATCAGAAACTTTCTGGTCAAATTCAGCATAGACAGCTCCCCAACTGATATTTGAAGAACTCTTTTCCGCTGTTAAAGTTCCGAAATGCTTACCAATGACCTCTGCCTTAACAACATTTCTTCCGGAGGTAGGTTCGGTCGTCTTTAGCTTCTCTCCATTAAGTTTCAAAACTGTATTATCACCATATCCAGTAATACTCTCACGAGTCTCTCCTTGAAGGAATGCATAAACAGCATTAACACAGTTAATAGGTGTATCCCAATTCTGTGTACGTTTACTCTGCAAAAGCCATCTCTGCATCTCTGCGATAGTCTGCTTGTCATTTGGTGAAACAAGTTTTAAAGCTTCTATCGCAGCAACCTCTGTAGGAATCCTATAGTCAAACCAAGAATATCCAGCTCTTCTAGTATCAAAGTAACGTCCCATTTCATCTGTGTAAACAGAATATTCTTTTATACTAGTCAGATATTGATTTGCAAGTTCCATATTTCCACATCTTGCAAATATTACAGACATCATAGCCTTACCATATATAGTAAAAGCATTATCACGCTTCTCTAGGAGCTTCAGTAAATACTTGCTATTTGGATTATCAAGTCCGCTATTTCTCAATGCACATAGATATAAATATCGTATTGAAGTCTCATCAGGCAACAGGCTCTTTACTCCCTGTTTCTCTAGTTTCTTCAAATCAGTAACATTTTCAGCAACCTTATCTGATAGATATTTCATACTTTGATTTATCATACTGCTAGTTGCATTCTGTTCACCTATCATCACGTTAAGTCGTTGCAACATTTCTGTCACGCCAACTGTCATATATAAACTTCCGTGCATACCAGGCCACCAGCTATAAGAGCCATCACCATTCTGCAACTGTCTCATTGCATAAAGCGCATCTTCTTTATATGTATTCAACAAGTTTAAAGAATCTGTGTTTCCTATATTTTTAAGCAAATAGGCAGAAATACTATTAGTATAATACTTTGCCGCCAAACTCATGGCATTCTTTACATTAGATTTAGCTACAGATGGCATAGCCTCTATCATCATCCATGCAGGATTGTTTGTGTATGCCAGCGTCAACTTATTGTTATTCTCTTTTACAGGGAACAGCTTGTCTATATCAAGTTTATATGTACCAGGTACATTCTGGCTAAAAGCTATGGTTGTAATAACATGCTCTTTGTCAGAGAGTATCGGGAGATAGTGCTGTTCAGCATCACTAAAGTTTTTGCCTTCAATCGTCATTCTACAAATGAGCGGAGACGTTATATCATTAATCTTAATTTCAGATGGAGATAACTTAAAGTTCACATTACTACTCCCATTAGGTTCTATTGTTACAGGCACATGATTTTCAAGCAAGACCTTTTCTGTCTCAGGGTCAATAATTGTCATATATGCCTTTGCTATCTGTTTTTTGTCAGTGGTATTTATCACGCGAGCAGCGATTGTGGCATTATCGCCCATTCTCACAAAACGAGGAACATTAGGCATTATCATCAAGTTTTTCTTTGCAACAGCCTCAGCAGTAATCATGCCACTGTTCATACTCTTGTCATGAGCAAGCCCCATAAACTTCCAAGTCGTAACACTTTCTGGCAAAGTAAACGACAATGCCACGTTTCCATTTTTATCTGTTTGAAGTGCTGGATAGAAAAAAGCTGTCTCATTTAGGTTCTCTCGCACATAATCATTATTTGTTTTCTTATTAGTTGTACTACCAATAGCTAGTTTAGGAGATTTCGCTAATGCTATATCATTAAACGAAGCCGTTACATCCCTATCAAACTTACCTTCATAAGCTGATACAGACCCAACAATACCAACTCTTTTAACGGATCTAGTGCCCCTAATCATGACAGTATTTGTTGAAAAGCGACCTCCACCAGAACCATCCATACTTAAATCATCCATGTGTGTAAAGTCCAAATCGTACTGATTTAAATATTTAATAGGCATCTCACCATAAAGCGAACTATTTTCGAATATTGTACCACGCCATGAGAGGGCAGCAACAAATCTATTTAATCTTACTTCAAAGTTCCAATCATGTGAGTGTATTGCGTCCAGACTAACATCATACATTGTTGCCATAAGCTGTGCTTTAGCAGCTTTTCCTTTTTCATTTGTTACAGACAACATCCATGTTTCCTTCTGTCCGGGAGTCAATCTGTCACGAAATGTTGTCCACTTAACATTGAGTTTCATATCAGGCAATGCTCTGTTTATATTTGCAGAGTGTTGAAAGATCTTACCATCTTTCACCCAAGCATAATCAACAGTTATACCATCACCATACTCTTCCTTGTATTTAAAAGCACGTGTATACACTTCATTGGCAGACATTTCTAAAGTTCCGTTATCAATGACTTTGTCGCCTGCAATAATTGAATATACAACATACACATTATCATCTGACGTTCCCAGCTGAACATAAATTGGTTTATCATCATTGCGGAAATGCATATCGCTTACATAAAACCAATCACGCGTAGGTTCAGCAAGTCTTTTGTCTTTCATTGAGAACACAGTAAAGTTTCTCATAATGGTATCGCCATTACATATAGCCTCAAGTTCATGAGCACCGCTCTTTAAATTCATTGCAGTAATGTCTGTTGCAACATTTGTCTTTGCTGTATATGGTTTTCCGTCTACTTTATAGTATACTTTTCCGTCTACTTTATCTCCTGCTATATTACTGTAATCAAAAGTTATCGTCTTCAAACTATCACGCTCTATGCGCTGTGGCAAATCAATATTAAAGACGGTATTTCTGTTGCTCAAAGGTATTGAAGTTTCTGCCTCATGAGTTTCACCTGCCAAATCAGTAACCTGAACATTGACATTATATGTATAATATCGTGGAATATCGCTCTTGCTTTCAGGAAGAGCAAGTTTTACAGGAATTTCAAACTTTCCTATAGCGTCAGTTTTTATAGTATCTTTTGCAACTACCACGTCATCGTCTGCACTAAATCTCCACCAAAGTCTGTTTGGACGACGTGTAACAGTATATTTGACATTGGCATTCTGAACAGGGACACCGGCATAACTTTTGGCTGTGCCTACAAACTTAACAGTATCGCCACTGTTATATGCCGTATTAAGATTGTAAAATTCTACTTTGAAAGTTGGACGCTTATACTCCTCTACTCTAAAATATACACTTCCTTTTTCTGTTGATATTGAAAAAGAACCTGTACGCCCAGTCTTTGGAAGTTCAAACTTAGCAGAAGCACTACCATATTCATCTGTTGTGACACTTAACTCTTTAACAACCTTGTAATTCACATCGCGTAATTTCAGAGTAATTTCCTTCCCTGCATTTACTGAAGTCTTGTCTTTATGATGTTCCACAGAATAAGCTATCGCATTCACGTTTACGGTTTGTCCTGGACGATATAAACTCCTGTCTGTAAACAAATCCACAACATCTTCACGCTTGCCATATTCCTTTCCATCGTAATAGTAATAGCCTGAGTTTGTAGATGTTTCTGGGCAGAACCTATCTTGGTCTGTATAAACATACAGCTTCAGTTGAGTCCTTCCAACTACATAGTGGAACATTGCTTCACCATGCTTGTCAGCAACCAGTGTTGTCAATATTTTATTTTTTTTACGACTTTCACTCCATGATTCTTCCGTGAGTTTTATCTTAGCACCAGGAATAGGCTGTCCGGTTGTAGCACTGACAGCAACAAATCTCAAATTATCATCAGGTAATCCTTCAGTAAGTGCATACATATCTGAAACATGCAATAACATTCTTTCAGGTCGTATATCCTTATTATCCGTAGTAAACTCGACTAGGTAAACACCCTTATCAAGTTTTGGCATCTTCATCGAGTCACAGCTCACTTTGTAATTAGGTATGCCTATATATCGATGCGTCACAGAAACACCAGTTTCTCGCATAAGCATCTTTGCTATTTTGGAATAACCATCATTATTAGACACATCAATCTTCAAAGCCTCTTTTGTTTTAAGCTTTGTGACTGTCATTGTAATAGCAGCAACATTAGTAATTTGTCGTATTTCAACGGTTCTTTCAGTGTTTGGTATTTGAACGAGACTCCCTAAATCTACAAGATAACTAGGTAAAGTGAGTCTGCTATATGCATTTCTAAGGATATTCATTCTTTTCCATTTTCCCCATTTGCTCAACGCAAAATTGATATAATCAATTTTTTCCGCTACAGTCGCGTCAGTAGCCTTGTCCATAAAGTTGAAATGCTCTATTGCTAATTCACCAGCAACTTCTAAATCTTGATAAACATCTATCAAAGAGTCTATCTTTTGAAGACATGCTGACTTACTCATTTCTGTGCAATCATCGTCAGCATCCCTTTTGTTCATATAATATGCACAAAGACATGTAGCACTTCTGTTGTTATGATAAAGATACCAATCATAGAGAGTTTTATAGTCTTTAGCAGCAATTCCAATAACATGCAGAAGATCATTATAAAATATACGGCTATCACTTCCCTCAATCATCAGAGGCTCATAGTTCTTTGCCTGCTCATTTGCCAAAACTTCAGGATGTGCTAACGATTGATGAAAATATTCTTTTCCTACTGCCAGAGAATCCTTGTTTCCATCGAATTGATTTTGATATACCGTTCCAAGTACGCTATAGTATATTGCAGACACAGCCTTATTATTTTTTTCAGCCTTTATTGCTTTCTGTTTAAGACTAGCAATAACAACATTCAAAGAATCATTAGAAATGTCTATCTTGTTTCTATACTTTTCAAGTTCAGCTTCAATTATTTCACCGTATTTTTTCTCAGCGGTAGCCTTTACTATAATTTTATCAAGCACAGAAATGGCTGTCTGCGGATGACTTATGTCTATATTATGTTGATATTTTTTCCACAAAGATGTATAGCTTTCAGCTATCATTGCTAAAGGTATTAGTATTATTAATACAATTATCAAAAATGTCTTTTTCATATTTTTCCGTTTTTTAGTCAAAATGAATTCTATGGCGAAAACTTGCCTGAAGACAAGATTATTATGCAAAGATACAGTAAGAAGAGATAAGAACAAAATAAATAACGAAGTTTTTATTTTTAATGCAATAAGCTGAATTATCAAAAAAATGGGAAACATCGTACATAATTAGCAACCTAAATTGCTGTTATTTACAAGATATTTATCTTAGTTTTTGTATTGCCTCTAGTCGCTTCATTAAATGCAAACTAGGCTTCGCTACTTAAGAATTAACATTTTTAAACGCAGTCTTATGCAATTTATGAAAGGAAACACTCAATTAATGAAAAAATATTTTAATCTTTGAAATAAAAGACTTATCTTTGCATAATCTATAAAAAAATAGAATGAAGAACTAGTTGTTATACTACGTATTCAACTAAAATATATTATAATTGTGACATGAAAAATCTAAAACTTACAGGATCTGCATTTCTAAGGATTTCAGGTCTGATTATCGTACTAGGATTATTATTAAGAATAGTTCTGCTGTTTAATCCGACTACAGTTGTTGACTATTCGTTTACCGAATGGATACAAATATTCATTCTAGGTACTTTCAACGACCTATTTTTTGCCACACTCAGTTTTTCTTTTTTCTGGGTATTTCTATTGTTCTTCTCAAAAGACAAATATAATAAGCCTTGGACATTCATTATCTATGGATTGCTTGGTGTCACATTTATAGTATTGCAATTTTTTAACACACCATTAAAGGAGTTCAATGCCGCACTTACTAGAGTTATCAGTTACATTATATTATACAGAATAATAAGTTATTCTATACGTCTGCTAGTTCCTTCCATAAGAAATACATGGAGACAATACACCTATTATATTCTATTCTTCATCTACGTATTATTAATTGTCCTCAACGCTTTTGCAGAATACTTCTTCTGGAGTGAATTTGGACTACGCTATAATTTCATAGCAGTAGATTATTTGGTATATACAAATGAGGTAATCGGAAATTTCTTTGAATCATATCCAATGATTCCGCTTATATCAATAGTCGTATTACTAGCTGTTGTTGCGTCTATATTCCTCCTTCACGACATAAAGAAAAATTACTTCAAGAATACTGTTACTATTCGCAATAAGATAATCATAACGTTTGTCTATGGCATACTATGCATTGCGTCATACGCACTTCTTTCTTTCAATTTTTCATTCCAGCACAACACAAACAGTTTTGTCAATGAGTTGCAGGCCAATGGATGCGTAAAATTCTGTCAGGCATTTTTAAACAATGACTTATCGTATAAGGACTTTTACACAAAGATTCCAAACAAGGAAGCTAACAAAATCATTGACTCTATGTATTGGAGAAGGGCTGACCATGTTCAGCATATACACTCTAGGCTTCCTGAAGTTCATAAAAATATCGTACTTATCACCATTGAGAGTATGAGCGGTGATTTCCTTGAGAGATATGGTAACACTGAAAATCTCACACCAAATCTTGACAAACTGATGAAACAGGGTAT
>OBID01000432.1_pt1 | contig 17563 bp, 10 predicted proteins | sample 1519781 | NCBI WGS metagenome assembly OBID01 (sample SAMEA3991478, study PRJEB22521) | metagenome | biome: anthropogenic terrestrial biome; feature: sewage plant; material: sludge | place: Sweden | collected 2012-09-26 | reverse complement strand
TATTGGCATTCCGTTTGATATGCCTATGTCGAAATTATCAGACACGATGCCCAATGGTATTACCTGGGTGGTCATTGTGGTTTTACTTGGAGTAGCCATATCGATTATTGCAGCGCGAGGTTACGATATGGTCTCGAGAGCTGCTAATTGGATGTCTCCTGTAATTGTAATCGCGTTCTTAGCTTGCGGTTATGTGGCATTAAATCAATTAGGGGTTTCAAGTTTTTCCCAATTTTGGCAGATCTGGGGTGAGGGTTCAGATCCATTTCCAGGGCAAATAAAATATACGTTCTGGCATGTTGTGCTTTGGTCCTGGTTTGCCAATGCGGCTATGCATATCGGGATGTCTGATCTGTCCGTTTTTCGTTTTGCTAAGAAAGCTAGTGCAGGATGGACGACAGCGGCCGGCATGTATGTAGGTCATTATATGGCTTGGATAGCAGCAGCTTTATTATACTCTGTTTATTTAAAATCTCCTGAAGCAATAGGTTTTTTAAATAATGGAGAAGCACCTCCGGTCGCTCCCGGGCCACTGGCGTATAATGCCCTCGGTATATTTGGAATTATAGCTGTCGTACTGGCCGGATGGACCACAGCTAATCCTACCATCTATAGAGCAGGACTTGCTTTTCAAGCCATCATACCTAAAGTTTCGACTTTTTGGGTTACTATAATTGCAGGGTCCGTAGCTACGCTCGCGGGAATTTTTCCTGCATTTGCTATGAAGCTTTTAGGGTTCGTGGCACTGTATGGGTTTATTCTTGCTCCCTTTGGAGCTGTTATCGTATTTGAACATTTCTTTTCTAACCAGGCAGGCATTATTAAAAATTATGCAGAGGTTGCCAATATTAAATTTAATAAGGCGGTAGCATTTGCCTGGGCCATCAGCTTTGGATTGTTTTATTTTATCTCTGTTCAATTTGATGTGTTTTTATCCTTTTTAACCCTCCCGGCCTGGTTGCTTTGTGGCGTTTTGTTTTTGATATTTAGCAGGTATTATCAACAAAAGATGATTAAGGTGTAGCGTATAAGTCTGGTAAGAAGGATAGGGTTTCCATTCCATGAACCTATAATGTTTTCATATCCAAATACTCTAATGGTTAGCTCCTTGTTAATCCTTCATTTCTTTCTTGTCTACTGATTTGGGACTTCATCGAGTCAGCATATTGATAAAGGAGCGAATAGTTGGTCAGACCTGAGTTAGTTTTTAGATAATTGGACCACCTTGGGCTATTTTTCATGATTAGTAGTTATGTTTTGTGAAAAATGGTTAGAATTTGGATAATGGTGTGAATTATAAGTACAATTGAGTGTGAAATTACTTTCCGATACAAAACCTCCCAAATATACTCTCCAACAATTCATCCGTCGTCACCTCCCCGGTAATCTCTCCGAGATAATGCAAGGCCTGCCTGATATCCATCGCGATCAGTTCATGTCCTGATAGATTGGTCACCTGCGTGCGTGCGCGCGCGAGGTGCTCCTGTACTTTGACCAGGCTGTCTACGTGACGGGCATTGCTCACAATGTTTTGAGCGAGCAAGGCATGGTCAGAGTGGATGGTCTGGAGGATTCTTTCTTTGAGATAGATGATATTCATCTGGTTTTTGGCGGAGGTGGGGATGATGTCCGCGCGTTTCGACCCGGCTGGCCTGCTCAACCCCGGCAAGGTGTACGGATTGAGATCCATTTTGTTGGGTACCAGGATAACTTCGAGGTCAGCATGCATAAGTCTGTAGATATCAGCCTCTACTTCGGCGGGTCGCATCTCGGTCACATCGAACACATATAATAGTATAGAGGATTGGCGGATTTTTTCGTGGGTGCGGGATACGCCGATGGCTTCGATCTGATCTTTGGCTTCGCGGATGCCGGCTGTATCGACTAGACGGAAGGGGATGCCTTCGATATGGAGTACTTCTTCTATCGTGTCTCGGGTGGTGCCTGGTATCTCGGATACAATGGCGCGTTCTTCCTGTAGCAGGGCATTGAGCAGAGTGCTTTTGCCTGCATTAGGTCGACCAGCGATGACGGTAGTGATGCCTTGTTTGATGGCATTGCCCAATTTGAAAGAGTCCAATAATATTTGAATGCGGGCATTGGCCGTATCCAGAAGCTGGGTCAACTGCTGACGATCTGCAAACTCCACCTCTTCCTCTCCAAAATCCAGTTCCAACTCCAGCATGCTAGCGAAATGTACGAGCTGATCCCTAAGCGCGGCGATCTCCGCGGATATACCCCCTTTGAGATGATGGAGGGCGACCGTTGCTTCAGCTTTGGATTCCGCAGCGATCAGATCAGCCACCCCTTCGGCCTGGGTCATATCCAGCTTGCCATGGTAAAAAGCCCTGAAAGTAAACTCTCCCCGGCCTGCCGGCCTGGCGCCGAGGGCCACCAATCTATCGATGATGGCACTTTGGATATATGAAGAACCATGACAACTGATCTCTATGGTATTTTCGCCTGTGTAAGAGTGAGGCCCTTTAAATAGGGTGATCAATACCTGATCGATCACCTGCTCTTCTGCGCTCCGGATATATCCCAAGTGGACTGTATGGCTGTCCAAGTCCTGTATTGATCTGCCTTCAAAACACTCCTCTACAATCTCAAATGCCTGATCTCCGGAGATACGGATCACTGCGATCGCGGCGAGGCCTGGAGCAGTAGCTAATGCCACGATGGTGTCTTCTAAAGAATGCCGACTGTACATTGTTAAAATTGAACTAAATTTGATCCCAGTATTGTTATCACAAGTATACTTTAAAATCACTAGATGAAGACATTAAAAAAATATGTTATCCGCACCCTGATCGTCCTATTCGTATTGGCAGCAGCTGTTGGTTCCTTCTTTACATTTGTGCCTTTTAGCGAAGGCATGCGAGCCGGCCAGGTCATCAAACTCAGCAAAAAAGGAGTGATCTTCAAGACCCACGAAGGCGAGCTCAACCTGATGATGATGCCGTCTACTAACAACCTGGGGACCATGACCCCCAATGTCTGGGCATTTTCAGTACAAAATAAAGAGGTCGCTGATCAGATCCTCAAAGCTTCTGCTACCGGCGAGCGTCTGGAACTGTATTACAAAGAAAAATACTTCAAATTTCCCTGGCAGGGAGATACTAAATATTATGTCTACCGGGTAGAATCAGCTCCTGCGGTAGCTCCCCAGTTTCCAACCAATATACCCATAGGAGGTGTGAATGGGGGGAAACCGATAGAGGTTAAATAGGGGAATGGTTTTTTAACCAATAAGGAGCACTAAGCATCATTAAGATTTTAGCATCAGACAACTGGCGGCCACGAAGTGTTACTTGAATAAAGTGCGGTCGCTAGCTGGCTGTGACTCCAAGGCCTCCTCCTACTTTGCGCAGTGGCAAAAGGTAAATTTTTCTTATTCCCCAAAAGACAAGAGGCGGCTGACTTGTCCTAAAATACCTATTACCCCGACCCAGAAGGGAGAAAAAGCACCTTTGGCTTACCCAAAATAAATAAAGCAACCTCCTGGTCCCTAATTTCGTTTATATTTGGAAAGCTTTAAAATCTGCTGCATGAAAAATCTCCTGTTTGTCGCCCTCATCCTGACCTTTGGTTGTTCCAAATCAGAACTCGCTGATACCACCACGCCGCAGTCGGCCTGCTCCAGTGTGACCAAAGCCGTGGTCAAAAGGCAGATGCTCAATGTAGCCGGCACCGATTTTTTTTATTACCTCGAGGTAGCCTGGAGCATCAATAATAGCAATCGGGTCTATCCCAGCTTTCTCTCGCCAAGCCTCCAGGTAGAAGGCCAGAAAGTAGAGATCCACTACAATGCGACGAATGAACAGTACACGTATATCCCCTGTACAGAGGCGCATCCTACGGGACTGGTGGAAGAACATATGCCGAGGGTGGAGTTGTGTAGTGTGGTGAGTACGTTGTAATGGTTGGGGGTTTATTCCAAAAAAGTTGTATTTAATTTTGTAGGACTGTTTATACTATTTCAATCAATAGTTATATCGTAGTATGTGATCACTTAGTGGACAAATTGCCCTTTTAATTTACTTTGATTTTAAGCGCTTGGTAGGTTCCACCTTAAAATGAGCAATATTTTTTTTCGGGTTTTGGACAAAAAAAAACGGACCAAGGTTTACCCCGGATCCGTTATATACAGTTTGTTTAGATATTTCTTTAATTCTCGGCTACTTCAAATGCCATCACCGTATTCTTCCAAAATGTAGGGACATACACGGTCCTGGTAGCGGGATCAAACCCAATATCTGCAGTGTTTTTGCCGATTGATTTTCCATCATACAACAATTCTTTGCGACCATCATCATTGATATACCATACAGCACCAGCCCAACAAGATACTATAAATTCATCGCCTTTTACATTTTCAACACCATCGGTACCACCTTCCATGCCATCAGCGATGAGCCCCAGGCCACCACTTTTAGATATCTTGTAGAAGCCTCCTGCATTCAGAATGTAAAGATTTGAGCCGTTGACAAGAACTCCATTGGGACCAGCGAGCGAATCGAGTATGATTGATGCAGAATTACTTTCAATCCGGTATAATCTTTTTCCTTGCGAGTCGGTGACATAAATCACTCCGGTTGCATCTATCGATATATCATTCAAACCGACAGCCCCCGGGACCTTAAATCTGTTTTCGATCTTGCCGGATGCGATATCGATAGTCACCACTTCTTTAAGATCAGCTACGTATAGTTTGCCATTGAAGATGCCCATTCCTTTTGGAGCTTGAAGCCCTTTGACCCACTCTGCATTGATGATCTTACCATCCAACCCGAGTTGGCCTATCGAGCCTTTACCATCAGCACCCCAGGGTTCTGTACCTTCAATATTGGATACATAGAGCACTTGATTATTGGCATCAAATAAGACAGACTCTGGCACTTTAAATAATGAATCACTTTCCCATTTGGCAATTAATTTGTGAGTCTTGACGACTGGAGTCTCTACAGCAGTATTGGAATTATTGGCGTCTGTAGTCGTAGAGTTTTTACATGCGGCCATAAAAGCTATTACCAGAATAGCCATGATAAGTTTTTGAATCATAATGACGAATATTTTGGATTACTAAAATATAAAAATTGAACCTTTAATAAATAGTTTTCGATCAATAAATAAGTTTTAAAAATAAAATCCTTCCCTTGAATGAAAGGATTTTAGCTCTTAATAGTTTTTACTTTAACCCCTGAGTTCTATATCAAAGTGATAAATAGTCTGAGGTATATTTATATTATCGGGCTGCAAATGCTCGACTAAATCGTCTGCCTTTGCCGGCAGATTTAAGTTTTACAGTCGGTGTAGGATTGGTTTGTTCAGACACACCAGCTCCATAGCCATCAAAAATATGTCCTTTGACCACAGGGATCGTTTTTTTGATCAATTTTTGAATGTCTGACAACAGTACTCTTTCGCTTCTATCGCAGAAAGATAAAGCATTGCCTCCGGCTCCTGCTCTTCCTGTACGGCCGATTCGATGTACATAGGTTTCAGGTGTATTTGGCAATTCAAAATTGAGTACATGGGTCAGTTCGTCGATGTCGATACCACGTGCTGCGATGTCGGTCGCTACCAGTACCCGCGTACCTTTATTTTTAAAACTTTTTAATGCGGCTTGTCTCGCATTTTGAGATTTATTGCCATGGATAGCTTCAGTGCGGATTCCGGCCTGACTTAGACTGCGAGCCAGCTTGTCGGCTGCATGCTTCATTTGTGTAAATATCAGGATCGATTCCAGGTCACTGTTTTTCAACAGGTGAATCAGTAACGGCAGTTTGTATGGTTTCTCGACAAAATACACTGATTGTTGTATGATCTCTACCGTGGTAGCAGAAGGAGTCACCTCTACGCGCACAGGATCGTCTAACAGCATATCAGCCAGTCGTGTGATCTCAGGAGGCATCGTTGCAGAGAAAAATAGGTTTTGTCTTCTATGTGGTAATTTGGCTATGATGCGTTTGACATCATGTATAAATCCCATGTCCAACATTCGATCAGCTTCATCCAATACGAAGTATTCTATATCGTTGAGTGAAATTACTTTTTGTTGAATAAGATCTAATAGCCTGCCAGGAGTAGCGACGATAATGTCTAACCCACTTTTGACCGCTTGGACCTGGCCGTGCTGGGATACTCCTCCGAATACAACTTTATGTTTGAGATTGAGAAAGTGGCCATAAGCTTCTATGCTTTCGCCGATCTGTATGGCGAGCTCACGGGTAGGAGTTAAGATCAATGTACGAAGTCGATATTCTTTTTGTAATGAAAGATGCATATGCTGCAATATCGGGATAGTAAAAGCGGCAGTCTTTCCGGTGCCGGTCTGAGCGCATCCAAGTAGATCTCTTCTTTCTAAGATTACGGGGATGGCTTGTAATTGGATAGGTGTAGGGGTAGTATACCCTTCTTTGCTTAAAGCCTTTAATAACGGCTCTATAAGCGGCAAATTGTTAAATGACACTAGTTAAATATGTTTTGATTAAATAAATGTGATAAGGCTACCGAAATGTTGAAAGTCGGTACATTATCCGCCTTAGGTTAAAACATCACAATTTGGGAAGGGGTGAACTACACAAACAGAGAGTGTAAAAACTATAAGTGCTGCAAAGTTAATTATAATTATATGATATAGCTACATTTATTTTGAAACAGTGTGTAATCCCATGAAGAGAACCTTGTTATATATTGAATTAAATACATTAACTGACTATTACCGTATTGCTTTGGCAAAATGAAGCTACCCATCATCCTGGATAATTTAGAGAAAATAATTCAACGATTTAGATCCGCTTTGAATAATCGGTAGTAGGCTCATACTGGATATCTTTATACTTTTGCTTACACTCAATCGCGTTACTATGACCAGAAGGGTTTATACCATATTGTTTATTTTTTTTGCTCAGATGTGGTCGTTGGCCCAATCTGCTGATATACTCACCATTAGAAAATATCATCAGCAAAACGCCAATAAAATAATCTCTGAGTTCTCCACTTTTTTAGCATTGCCTAATCTTGCCAGGGATCCGCAGAACATTACTAAAAATGCCGAATTTATCTCTAGCATGATGCGGGATCGGGGTATTCAAAATGTACAATTACTCTCTGGGGTCACCGATAAGGTACCTCCGGTAGTATATGGGGAAGTCAATGTGCCTGGAGCATCTCAGACCATCATTTTTTATGCACACTATGATGGTCAGCCTGTCAATCCTGCTCAATGGGCCCAGGGCTTAGAACCGTTTACTCCAAAATTGTTTACCGGAGCATTAGATCAGGGCGGATCGAATATTCCCTTTCCATCGGATAATCATTACAATAAGGAATGGCGTATCTATGGCCGCAGTGCCTCTGATGACAAAGCAGGCGTGATGGTCATTCTGGAAGCCTACCATGCCATTATTAAAAGCGGTTTGTATCCGACCTGTAATATTCGTTTTTTCTTTGAAGGCGAAGAAGAAGCTGGTTCTACTCACCTCAATGAAATACTGGAAAAATATGCTCCTTTATTAAAATCAGATCTATGGCTCATATGTGATGGGCCGGTGCATCAATCCGGCAAAAAGCAGATCGTCTTTGGTGTACGAGGGGATACTGGTTTGGGGTTGACGGTATTTGCCTCTAAGCGTCCGCTTCACAGTGGTCACTATGGCAATTGGGCTCCCAATCCTGCAATGATGCTCGCCCAACTCCTTGCATCGATGAAAGACGATCAGGGCCATGTCACCATCAAGGGATTTTATGATGATGTGCAAGCGCTCACTGCTTCGGAGAAAAAAGCTATGATGGAGGTTCCCTCCGTCGATGAACAAATGAAAAAAGAACTTGGCCTCAAATCTACTGAGATGTCAGGTTCAACGCTCACCGCCAGTATTAATCTGCCTTCACTCAATATCAATGGTATGGCCAGCGGCAATGTGGGAAAGCTAGCTTCAAATCAGATACCTACCTATGCAACGGCGGTCCTCGACCTGAGATTAGTCCTGGGCAATGACTGGCAGCGTCAGCAACAAAAAGTCGTAGACCATATAACAGCACAGGGATACCAGGTGATCGATCATGAGCCTACAGAGGAAGATCGAACCAAGTATGACAAACTGATCTATGTGATTCGCCATGACGGGTATAATGCACAACGCACCTCTATGGAATTGCCCATAGCCCAAAAAGTAATAGCTGCCGTAAAAAACACAACAAGCGAACAGGTGGTATTGCAACCCACTTTGGGAGGAAGTCTTCCGCTATTCCTTTTTGAAAAATATCTCCATGCTAATACGATTACTTTGCCGATCGCCAATCATGATAATAACCAACATGCGGAGAATGAAAACATCAGGTTGAAAAATTTTTTTGACGGCATCGAAACCATGAGTGCCGTGATGATGATGAAATAATTTTTTAAATAGCATGAGCAGATCAACGTTGAAGATGAAAATAACCTTCCGACTTATTTTTTTATGCCTGCTTGGTTGGGGATCAAATTCCATTTCTGCTCAAAATAAAAAAGTGTTTGATCCGCCTGCCATGCCCAATATTGTTTATATCTATGCAGATGATCTGGGCTGGGGAGAGTTGGGATGTTATGGTCAGCAAAAAATAAAGACGCCGCATCTGGACCAGATGGCAGCAGAGGGTATGCGGTTTACTCAACATTATTCAGGTACGCCCGTCTGTGCCCCAGCGCGCTGCATGTTGATGACAGGCTTACATGGCGGACATGCCTATATAAGAGGCAATCATGAACTGGGCGGGTTCCCCGATAGTGCAGAGCGTGGCCAAATGCCTTTACTCAAATCAGAATTTACCGTAGCAGAATTATTAAAACAAAAAGGTTACGTGACCGGGTTGGTAGGGAAATGGGGATTGGGCATGAATAATACAGAAGGATCTCCCATCAACCAGGGGTTTGATTATTATTACAGCTACCTGGATCAAAAACAAGCACACAATTATTATCCCACCCATCTTTGGGAAAACGAAAAATGGGACTCCCTCCATCAGCCATTTATCAATGTACATCGAAAACTCGATCCCCAGACTGCTACGGACGCAGACTTTGAATATTTTAAAGGCAAAGTATATGCTCCCGCGAAAATGACAGAAAAGGCTCTTGGCTTTTTAGAAGAGAATAAAAAGCACCCTTTCTTTTTATACATGCCTTATACTATCCCCCATGCATCCTTGCAGGCCCCGGACGAATGGGTACGACAATATATTGGACTCTTTGAGGAAAAGCCATATTATGGGCAACAAAGTTATGCTTCGACCAAATACCCACTCTCTACTTATGCAGCGATGATCAGTTTTTTGGATGCTCAGGTAGGGCTGGTAATGGAAAAAATCAAACAACTTGGATTGGATGAAAACACCATCATCCTGTTTAGCAGTGATAATGGGACTACCTTCAATGGGGGAGTAGATGCGAAATTTTTTAATAGCGTAGCCGGACTAAGAGGCCTGAAAATGGATTTATATGAAGGAGGGATCAGGGAGCCGTTCATTGCCCGGTGGCCCGGAAAAATAAAATCGGGGACTGTCTCAGATTTAATTTCTGCACAATTTGATTTTTTTGCGACTGTAGCAGATCTGACACATCAAAAGGTGACTGGTATTGACGGCATATCTTTTTTGCCTGAATTGCTTCAGAAAAAACAAAAAAAACATAAATATTTATATTTTGAATATCCTGAGAAAGGGGGGCAGATCGCTATACGTTTGGGAGATTGGAAGGGTGTGAAATCTAACTTGAAAAAAAATCCAGCTGCTCCCTGGGAGTTGTACCATCTCCAATCTGATTTAGGTGAGACGAAGAATTTGGCCAAAGACCATCAGCAGATCTTGAAGAAGCTTGATGCCATTGTGAAAAAGGAGCACCGGGATTCCAAAGCCAATGAGCCGGCATGGCAATTTGTAAATGAGGTAATACTTCAGATGAAATAATTTTATGTAATCAAAACATGCGTCGCAGAGATATCATCAGGTCATTATTTATTGGTGCTGCAAGTACTAAATCATTTTTGAAAGTCAAATCAGAAATGAACCATGCTATAGATGAGCTGGATACTGATGCTGCTACCCGTTTTAAAAGCAAATGGCATCTATATCCGGATATGCCCTGGACCGGCGAAGATCTGTGGACACAGCGGCTGCAGGACTGGTGCATCAAAGATGGCGAGTTGCGATGCCTGGTTCATGCCCCAGACAGATCTGTTCATATTCTTACCCATCAGCTTTCTGAGAAGACAAATTCATTGAAGGCTGCCATGTCCTTGAGGTTTCTGCACCAATCTTATACGGTCATACCTGAGGAAAATTATATTGGTTTTAGAATCGGTGCTCAAGGTCGGCATAAAGATTATCGCTCTGCCATCATGACTGGGACCGGTGTAGATATAGGAATATCACGCAATGGATATTTGTTTATTGGAAAATCCGTAGGTGGAAAAAAAATTGACGAATCTAAAATGACCGGCACCATAAACTTATCCATGGCTGTAACTCCCCATGCATCTGGCCAGTATACGGTCAAACTAAAAGCTACTGACCGGATTCATCATACTCTTGCGACCTGGAGTGCACCTTTAGTGGATGTGGGCACCTTGCAGGGCAATATTGCCATCATCAGTCACCAGAAATCGATTCCAGAATACGCTGCACAACCATCCGTCGCCATCAGCAATCTTGTTGTAAAAGGCGAAAAGCTTAATTATTTTCCTCAACAGGTTTTTGGTGCTGTCTATTTTGCTCAATACACTTTGCATGCCGGCATACTGAAACTTACTGGCCAACTTTCACCGATAGATATTCCGGGAACCCAGGTTAATTTATTTATCCAAAAGGATCATACCTGGGAGCAAATTGCAAAGTCTCAGATTCACCCTTTGGCCAGGATTGCCAATTTTAGAATTGTGGGTTGGGATTCCACAAAAGCTGTTAAGTATAAAATATCCTGCTCCTTGCCATTGAAAAACGGTCAACATAAGGAATATAGCTATGAAGGAACTATCGCTGCAGAACCAATTCATAAGTCAAATATCAGAGCGCTGGCTTTTAGTTGTAATTGGGACTATGGTTTTCCGGATAATGAAGTGGTAGATGTCGCCTCCGCGCAAAATGCAGACATGGTATTTTTTCTTGGCGACCAATTTTATGAAGCAAATGGTGGTTTTGGAACTCAAATGAATCCTTTAGACAAGGCTTGTCTCGATTATTTACGAAAGTGGATCATGTTTGGCTGGAGCTATCGTGCGTTATTTCGGAATATCCCCATGGTCGCCTTGCCGGACGATCATGACATGTACCATGGAAATATATGGGGAGCCGGAGGTAGGGCTACCAGGCCTTTATTTGATGGTTCTGATGCCCAGGATACCGGTGGATATAAAATGCTGCCTGAATGGGTCAATATGGCGCAACTGACCCAGACCAGTCATATGCCTGATGCTTTTGATCCCACTCCAATCCTACAGGGTATTCAAGTCTATTATACAGAGTGGGACTATGCAGGCATAAGTTTTGGTATCATTGAAGACCGAAAATTTAAATCTCCCCCGAAAGATATCTTGCCAGAGGAAGCAAAAGTCTGGAATGGATATGCTGCTAACCCTGATTTTGACCTCTCAAAAATTAAAGACCTTCAATCCCAGCTATTGGGAGAACGACAATTATTTTTTTTAGACCATTGGAGTAAAAACAACAGGACGGAATATCCGATCAAAGTGATGCTTTCAGCGACCCCTTTCTGTTGTCTGCAAACCTTGCCCCTGGGTGCATTAAATGATCAGATTACCCCAGATCTGCCTATACCTCAAAAAGGTGAATATGTAAAAGGAGATGCACCTACCCGGGATATGGACAGTAATGGATGGCCGCATAATAGAAGAAATGAAGCTTTAAAATTATTGGGCAAAAACATTGACCTTCATATAGTAGGCGACCAGCATCTGCCGTCTATCGTACAATATGGAGTAGAGGAATACAATGACAGTGTCTTTTGTTTCGCCGTCCCGGCGCTGTGCAATATCTGGCCGAGAAGATGGTGGCCGCCGGTAGATGAACAACATCAATCCTTGCCTGGCAAGCCCAGCTATACCGGCAATTTTGAAGATGGATTTGGAAATAAAATTACAGTTCATGCTGTAGCCAATCCTTACGAAACCAATAAAGAACCTGCCGTATTCTACAATCGCACTACAGGTTTTGGCTTGGTGGAGTTTGATACCATTTCGAGAGACATTACGCTCCATTGTTGGCCCAGGTTTAAAGGCGCTGTCCAGAAGGAGACCGATGAATTTGAAGGCTGGCCCATCACGATCAATAAGTCCGCGGTGAAACATTAGGCATACTCTGCTTTTGCTGCTGATGGAGATAGATGATAACTTATTATCTTTAATGATTATGCGATTTGAGTTTTTATTCATTGGGTGTATACTGGCTATTTCCATGCACGCACAAGTCCGGGCCGATGCTAAAGATTTAAAATTCAAAGGTATCCAGTTGAATGGTCAATCTTACAGCATTACCGATAGACCATTGTTTTCCTTAATCTTGAATGATGCATATTACGAATCGGATAATTTACCAGGCCAATTAGAGGTAAAATGGTCAGCATCCGGCCATCATTATTCCATAGTTATGACCAATATTTCGAAAGATACTTTGAGTCTGAAAAATATACTCCCCCTGGCTGCTCAAATGGATCATGTCTATATCACCGGGCTCGGCGATCATCCATTGTCCCGCACCCATTTGTTTGTCCCTGGTTATAATCCGGTTAATGTAATCGTACCGGACAATGTCTGGAACATCGGATATGCTTCTTTGAAGATCAATGACTCAGTGAGTATGTATACATTGACCCGAAGAAAATCGTGGGACCGGGCGGAACGAAAAAGATTCGAGACTATATTGTACCCACAGGGCTCAGTATTATACGATTATTTTGTTGATACTTTTTCAGGCGTTTGGCAGGAAGGCTTGCGAACATGTTTTCAAAGGCAGAAACTATATGATATGGATGCATTTGATGATTCGATGTACCACCGTACTGATCTGCATTGGATCCAACAATCAAAAATGATACACCTCCTCATGGCCTGGGATGATAGATTGTATGACAGGAAAAAGAATAAATACGTGTTGAATGAATTTATTGCAAAAGCAAAATTATTATATGGCGGTGATGACATCATAGGTATCTGGCCCACCTGGCCTGCATTGGGTATGGATCAGCGTAATCAATGGGACCTGTACCGGGACCTGCCTGGAGGAATAAAAGGATTAAGCACCCTGGTCGATCAGGCACATCAGCAAAAAGTAAAAATATTTATCTCCTACAATCCCTGGGATGAAAGCACCAGGAAAGAAGATCATCTGCGGGGTATGGCAGACCTGGTCAAAAATCTGGACGCGGATGGAGTGATTCTCGATACCCGAGGTGCCAGCAGTAAAGAATTGCAGGAGGCTGTCGATAAAGTCAAACCAGGAGTGATCATGTATAGCGAAGGTATGGCCGTTCCAAAAGATATGGAGTCTATCGTCGCGGGTAGAGTGCACAATGCTTTGTATTATCCTCCTATTTTGAATTTAAACAAATTGATCAAACCTGACTTTGGCATTTTTAGAGTAGCCGAAGTATATAAAGAACCTATTCGCCGGGAGATCCATGCTGCGTTGTTCAATGGGTATGGTATTGAGTTTAATGTATTTCGCCCCGGCCAACCTGAAGGTCTGGATGATCAATATCGATATCTCGGTAAAGCTCTGCGTATTTTGAGAGAACACAGTGACAACTTTTCTTCTCCGGATTGGCAACCACTTTTTCCATCAAAACAAGAAGGGGTGTTGATCAATTTTTGGCCTGGTATCACTAAAGATATTTATACCGTATACAATGCCAATTCAGTTGGTTTTAGTGGAGTCCTCATGAATGTGGACACACCCGTTCAGGGTCATTTTGTCGATCTGTGGAATCATGAAGAAATCAATATCAATCCGTATCAGCGATCATTATCCATTTCCCTGGACCCTTATCCTCTCAAAGATCAGGGCACTAACAATGAAGGTTCAGTGGGTGTGATCGCACGATTTGATTCAGTGTTGAAGGTAAAGCATATTGATGGTGATCATTATGCCATTTCTTCAAGCTCAGGTTCCCATATTTTGATTTGGGCAGGTAAGCCGGATTATTCAAAAAATCCCACCAGGTTTATGGCCGGAGCGTTAACTGTAAATCTTCATCAATTATTTCCCGGCTGGGACGATGATTTTATTGTGCAATCCTTTGATAGCCTTCAATTGATCGATGAAAGGATTATTAAATCACCACCGGCTTCTCCATACTTGATTTCCAGGCCGGATCGATCACGTATTTTAGGCGCAGATCAGTATATGGTACTGATTCCATCGGACAGTTTTACATGGACTACGACACATGGTGATGAATTTATTCCTTATCCTGAGAATGGTCGTGGTCAACACATGAAGATGAAATCATTCTATATGGACAAGCATCCCGTCACTAATGCAGAATTTGAAGTTTTCCTTAATCAGTCAAAGTATAAGCCAATAGATAAAACTAATTTTTTAAAGCATTGGGTCCTTGGAAAAATACCAAATGGTTTAGAGCAGCATCCTGTGGTCTATGTCAGTCATGAAGACGCCTTGGCGTATTGTAAATGGAAGGGGGCTAGATTGCCCACGGAGACAGAGTGGCAATACGCTGCTCAGACTTCGGGACTACATTCATGGCCCTGGGGAGAAGACGCGGGTATCCGGCAAATTCAATCAGAAGTTATCACAGAGACCCTGACACATACGGTATTTGATACTTTCGATTCTACTTATGCCAATCCGGGTAATGGTATTTTGGATCCTGTCGGTAAATACCCAAAAGGTACTAATCCGTTTGGTTTGACTGACCTGGTTGGCTCAGTCTGGCAGATGACCGCTGATCAATATCAGTCCGGCAGTTATAGATACCTTATTTTAAAAGGAGGGTCTTATTTTAAACCGACTGCCAGTTGGTGGTATGTACAAGGTGGTCCGCAACCCTTGAGCTGGCGTCAAATGTGGTTGAAAGTCAGCGAGGGGTATGAACGAAGTAGTACAGTGGGGTTTAGATGTATGAGGGATATGCCATGAATCCAACGCTGATCCGTTATTTTTTTTGATTGGTTACATAGAGTCGGAGCTGGATTAATTGGTTTGAAAGTTTTTGATCCATGAATATAGCTACCTTGGTATTAAATATTGAATAAATGAAAATTTGCTTAACCTTTTTCGGCCTTTGGATTATGCATTTGTCATTATATGGACAGTCTAAATCAGTTGTATCTATACAGCCCATACTTGGTCATCGATCCGTCGCCTTGATATCTCAAGATGGGTTCACCTTTAAAGACTTGAATAAGAATGGAACTTTAGACCTATATGAAGATTGGAGACTTTCTCATGATGTCCGGGCAAAAGACCTTATTACCAAGATGAGTATTTCTGACAAAGTGGGTTTTATGTTGATCAGTACCGCCCGTCTAAAAAATGATGGGTCCTTTGGAGCATCAGCCAACAGGGATCCGATCACCAGTGATTTTAATGAAGAAGATCAGGTCCAAAGTGTGAATATGTTTACTAAAAAACCACTCCCTGTACCTATGACGATGGCAGCCGGGACGACCAAAGGGGTCACTCAATCCCATTTGCGCCATTTTATCTTGAGAGCCAATGTCAGTGCCCGTATGACAGCAGAATGGGCGAATAAAATCCAGGCACTCTGTGAGTCTGATGGTCTTGGGATTCCGGCCATCATTGCTTCAAATCCACGCAACCACATCACCAAAGACGCCTCCATAGGGTTGAGTGTTGGCACCACAGTGTTTTCTACCTGGCCTGGAGAGCTTGGGCTTTCTGCCATGCATGATCTGCCCCTTGTCAGAGAATTTGCAGATATTGCCCGACAAGAATGGGCTGCAGTAGGTTTGCGCAAAGGGTATATGTATATGGCTGACCTGGCTACGGAGCCCAGATGGCAGCGGGTAGAAGGTACCTTTGGAGAAGATTCAAAATGGGTCGCCAAAATGATGACAGAGGTAGTCTGCGGATTTCAGGGCAAAAAATTAGGAGCGACTTCGGTTGCCTTGACCACCAAACATTTTCCGGGTGGCGGCGCAGCTGAAGGAGGCCAGGACGCACACTTTGATTGGGGTAAAAACGAAAGTTTTATTGGTGGTATGCTGCAGAATAATCTGATACCATTTAAAGCTGCTATCAAGGCAGGTACTTCGGCCATCATGCCTTATTATTCCATTCCCGTACATACTCCTTATGAGCGGGTTGCTTATGCATACAATAAGGGAATTATCCAGGATCTTTTAAAAAAACAACTCGGATTCAAAGGGATTATCAATTCTGATACGGGACCGATTGAGATGATGCCATGGGGTGTCGAAAACTTAAGCATCAGAGAACGGTATAAAAAATCTTTGGAGAATGGGATCAATCTATATTCAGGATCTGCAGACCCGACAGAGTTACTTCAAACAGTGGAGAGTGGCATGGTGGATATCAAATATGTCGATCAATCAGTCTATTTATTGCTTTTAGAAAAATTTAAATTGGGACTTTTTGAGAATCCATATGTCGACGAAGATGCTGCAGAAAAAATTGTTGGAAATGCATCGTTTCAGGCTAAAGCAGATCTTGCGATGCGTAAATCTATTGTATTGCTACGCAATGATCGCCATCTCCTGCCTTTGAAGCCCAAAACCAAAGTTTATTTTGAATCTTATTTCGAAAAAAGAGGTGCCACCAGCCCCACCAATATCTATCAGCCAAAGATTAATACTTCATCTTTAGAGTTTGTATCGGAGCCTGCCGCAGCCGATGTCATTGTTTGCTGGATCACCCCTGGCTCCAAATCCTTATTCGAAGCGGATGGGTCTGCCATCTACCTGTCGTTATCTAAAAACGGAGTCAATATCGATCATATCAACCAGCTGGCTTCCGGCAAACCAACTATCCTGGCCATCAACTATACTAATCCCTGGGTGATTGATGAAATATACAATGACAGCACCAAAAAAAATATACCGGGTGTGATTGCGACATTTGGTACCACGCTGGATGCAGTGATAGATATTATCTCTGGTAAGTTTAACCCCTCTGGCAAGATGCCGTTTAGTACGCCGAGTTCAGAATCTGCAGCTCAAAATCAATTACCCGATGTGCCGGGGTACAAAGAAAAAAAAGGTTATGCCTTGTTCAATATGAATGAAGGACTGAAGTATTAAGAGGTTGATTTTAAGCTCCACACGAATTAACCCGAGATCGTTCATTTGAATTTCTATGAACGATCTGATGATTGATTATGAATGAATTGTGAATTTTTTGATGAAAGAATTCATTTCATAATCTATATCAGGATTAACCTCTGATGGAGTGACTGATGGTTCTATCAGCATCCCGATATTCATCATCGGGATCCGGAGGATAAAAAATTCATCCCTAATGAATTTTTCCATCTAACTTCCCGCCAAGCGTTGACTACCAATAATTAATT
>OBID01000427.1_pt1 | contig 17809 bp, 14 predicted proteins | sample 1519781 | NCBI WGS metagenome assembly OBID01 (sample SAMEA3991478, study PRJEB22521) | metagenome | biome: anthropogenic terrestrial biome; feature: sewage plant; material: sludge | place: Sweden | collected 2012-09-26 | reverse complement strand
GGAGTTCAGACGTGTGCTCTTCCGATCTTAGAAGTGCCGTTGGCTGGTCAAACCTCACTGAACGTAAGTCTTAAAGTAAACACTAATACTTTGGATGAAATCGTAGTCACCGGCTACGGGACTCAGAAAAAAAGTGACCTGACTGGCGCTGTAGCTCAAATCAAAACCACTCAACTGGAGAATGAGAATCCTCGGACAGTGCAAGACTTGTTGAGAGGGAATGCCACTGGGCTAGATGTCAGTTTCAACGGAAGCACCAAAGGTGGAGGAAACTTCCTGGTAAGGGGAAAAGGATCTTTGACCGCACAATCTGCACCTTTACTCGTAGTCGATGGAGTGATCTATCAGGGTGAACTCAGTGATATCAATCCCAATGATATTGCAACCGTAGACATACTTAAAGATGCAAGCTCAGCAGCAGTATTTGGTTCGAGGTCAGCCAACGGAGTAATCCTGATCACTACCAAACGCGGAAAATCCAGCAAACCAATCATCACTTTTAATTCAAATATATCGACCAATGTGATAGCAGGTGCTCCACGATTATTAACTCCGGAAGAATTCATCAATTGGCGGTCAGATGTATTGTGGAGTATGAGTGGTCATGATTCCACCTCCATGCCAGGGATCAAGTACAGGTTTAGCGATCCTCGCACCTTACCTTCTAACGTGTCTTTGGCTCAGTGGATGGCCTTTTCTTCTGCTAGTGGTGATCCTGTAGATGTATGGCTCAACCGATTAAGACTATTCCCAGTCGAAATAGCTAATTATAAAGCGGGCACACCTATCGATTGGGAAAAAGAATTATACAACAACAATTCTTTACAGCATGATCATACCGTTAGTGTCGCAGGCAGCACTGACCGCATCAATTATTATATGTCCTTTGGTTATTTAAAAAATGACGGTCTCACGGTGGGTGATTTTTTTAAAACTTTCAGAACCAGGCTCAATATCGATGGCAAAATTGCGAGTTACCTTACAGTAGGTTTGAATGCACAATTCTCTGATCGCGACGAAAGCAGTGTTCCTGTCACTTTGAATAATATGATCCAAACGACACCATACGGGCAATTGTATAATGAAGATGGTGTAACCCTCCGACGAAGTACCAACGATGATCCAGGTAATAATACAAATCCTTATCTCGATCAATTTTACACAGACCGGTTAAGAAAATTCAACAACCTATTTGGTTCTATTTTTGCCAAAGGAGATCTTCCACTCGGGTTTTCCTATCAAGTCAATTTTACCCCCAGGTTTGAATTTTCTAAAAACTACCAGCATATCTCAGCCAATAAGCCGGATGTAGCGACCCGTAAAGGAATTTCATTTAGAGAAGACCGCAATACCTATCAATGGCAAATCGATAATATTCTAAAATGGAACAAATCAATAGGCCTTCATAATTTTGATGTGACCCTGCTGGCAAATGCTGAAAAATACCAAACCTACTTTAGCCGTATCGATGCCGAAAATTATTCGCCCAATGACAATCTATCTTATAATGCCGTCAATGCTGCTGCACTTGTAAAAGTATCTTCAACGGATGAATATGAGACAGGAGATGCCTTGATGGGAAGATTAAACTATTCTTACAATTCGAGATATCTTTTGACTGTCACAGGACGACGAGATGGATTCTCTGCTTTTGGCCAGGAAAACCCCCGAGCGTTTTTCCCTTCAGCAGCTCTTGGCTGGGTTTTTTCTGAAGAAAAATTTATGAAAAAATATTCTTCGTTCTTAGATTTTGGCAAGTTGAGACTGTCATATGGAGAGAATGGAAATCGATCCATCGGTCGTTATGCTGCCCTTTCTAACCTCGCCTCAGGCAGTTATACGTATATCACCCCATCCGGGCAGACAGTCAGTGTGGGTCGGGTGACCACCAATAATATCAGTAATCCAAACCTCAAATGGGAAAGAAACAGTTCTATCAATGTGGGACTAGACTATGGTATCCTAAATAGCAGGATCACCGGATCTATAGACTATTATGACAGAAGCACCAAAGACTTATTAGTCCTTAGGGCATTACCCAATGTCACCGGATTTGCCAATGTCATCACCAATCTTGGTCAGGTAGACAATAAAGGTTTTGAGTTCAACATCAACTCTGTCAATACGGTATCTAAAAAGTTTGAATGGCGTACCAACCTGGGATTTTGGACGAATCAAAATAAAATCGTCAAACTGTACGGTCCTGTACCAGTAAAAGGTCCCGATGGATCTATCACCGATTATGTAGAGCAGGATGATATAGCCAACAATTGGTTTATTGGCAAGGAGATCGGTGTGGTCTATGATTATAAAGTCACAGGAGTTTGGCAACAGGCAGATGCTGCTGAGGCAAAATCTTATGGATTTACGCCAGGTGATTTTAGATTGGAAGACCTGAACGGTGATGGTAAATACACCATAGCAGATCGCCAATTTATAGGCAGTAGAAATCCTGACTTTTCTTTCAACTTAAGGAATGAATTTAAACTATACAAAAACTTTGATTTCTCATTTTCATTATATGGACGCCTGGGCCAATTATCACAATTTAACGAAGCAAAAAATGTTGATCGTTTTTACGACCGATCTCAGTTTTATAAGCGCCCCTATTGGACCCCGGACAATCCAATTAATGACTATGCCAAGATGATGTCTGCTGCAGGTTCTGGAGTAGCATTTAATGTTTGGAGAAAATCTTCATTTGTTCGGTTAAATAATATCAGTCTGGCCTATTCAGTGCCTAAGAATTTGATAAAAAGATTAAACATTGATGATCTCAGAGCCTACTTTAATATTCAGAATGCCGCCGTATTTTCTTCATGGGACTTTTTTGATCCGGAGAATGTCAACCCAAACGACAATGGCGATAACTCAAAGAGCATCTCACCCCGCACCTATTCATTTGGTATAAACCTAGTTTTATAAGAATTTAAAAATTCCATCATCATGAAAAATATAAAAAACATTATTGGAATGCTGGCTGCCCTGGTTTTGTCGGGATTGCCCTATGGGTGCTCCAAAGATTATTTGGCACCTAAGCCCCTTTCTTTCTTTTCTCCTGAAAACACCTTGATCAATGAATCAGGATTTAACTCTGCGCTCGCATCCTGTGCAGAAAATATTCGCAACGAATACTATACAGATGGAGCGCCTATCATCACCGAATTGGTGTTTTCTGAAGTGTCTGTTGAAGGCACCACAGACAAATTTGGTCCCCAGATCAACCTCAATGCATTGATCACGCCTGATGCCAATCTCAACAGTGCAGACTTTAATCGAATCGGCTGGTATTGGGAGAGATTGTGGATAGGCGTCCGGCTTGCCAATACAGTTCTATCCAGAATTCAAAACCCGGCCCTTGATATTAAAGAAGATGCTAAAAATGCGATTATAGGTAAAGCCTTGTTTTATCGCTCCTACAATTATTATCGCCTGGTACATCAATTTGGTGATGTACCGACGATCATGACGGAACTTACCGCACCAAAACTGGACTTCAAGACGGTCAAACGGGAGGTGATCCTGGCAAGGCTCAAAAAAGACCTGGAGACCGCTGTCGCCTCAGTACCGTTTGTCACCAATAAAGGAGATGTCAATAAAGGTGCTGTCTTACATTTATTGACCAAAGTCAACCTTGCATTGGGGTTATTTGATGATGCTATCGCCACTGCTACTCAAGCCATCAATAGTGGAACATTTAAATTAATGACTTCAAGGTTTGGATCAGATGCTGGAATGGCTGATAAAAATGTAACCTGGGATTTGCATCGACCACTGAATAAAGCCGCAGCAACCAATACGGAAGTACTTATGTTGGTGACAGACAGATTTGGTGATCCAGGAGCTGTCACTGTGAATAATGTAGCTACTGGTACACAATTAATGCGTCAAGCAGTACCTTTTTATACAGGCCCGATAGTCACACCTGCAGGAGAGCCGGGTATGTCACCCAACCAGGTCGAGATCGACCTTTGCACCCTTTTTGGCAGAGGCATTGGCCGTGCACGATCTACTCCCTATTTTACAAAAGGCATCTGGGATGATGTCAAAGACCAGAGACACGACACTACCTCTGGCAATTGGATGACTATGGAAAACCTGGTCTATAACAATCCGGCCTTGAAAGGAAAATCACCCTGGTATGGTAAAAGATTACAATTTAAAGATGCCACTGGTAAAGTATTGGTATCTACAGGTGATACTATCAGGACCTGGTACGATTGGCCACATTATAAATTATTTATTCCGGATCAGATCAGGCTTCCATTCCAGGGAGGTAATTCTGATTGGTATGTATTCAGATTGGCAGAGACCTATCTGCTTCGGGCTGAAGCTTATTGGTGGAAAGGGGACCTGGCCAATGCTGCGGCTGATGTCAATGCTATCCGCACCAGGGCAGGTTGCTCTGCCTACACTTCTTCCCAGGTCGATATCGGCACTATTTTGGATGAACGAGCAAGAGAACTTTATTGGGAAGAGCCAAGGAAAACGGAATTGACTCGAGTAGCCTACATTTTTGCAAAAACAGGAAAGTCCTATAATGGCAAATCGTATAATGTCGCTGATTTTTCAACCAGCAATTTCTTTTACGATCGGATCATGGACAAAAACACATTCTACAAAAACAATATCAAAACTGTCCGCGGAGATCCATATACGATGAGCCCCTACCACGTATTATGGCCTATTCCCCGTCCTGCTATATTAGCCAATAGCTTAGGCCAGATCAATCAAAACAAAGGATATTCCGGGAGCGAAACAAATCAGCCAGCGCTGGATGTAGTGGAGGAATAAGTCTGATGTATTATACAATATCTCGAAGGGAAGCTGGTCATTGACGGCTTCCCTTTTTTTATTAATTATTTAGAGAGAATATCCCGTTGATCAGACACGTATTTATTTTAAGTAATATCTATTTTTACGAATGCTTATACTCAGAACCGTCCAGGACATTCAATCCTGGCTAACCTTTCATTCAGCCAAAGGTTCATCCATAGGGTTTGTGCCTACGATGGGGGCTTTGCATGCCGGACATATCTCCCTGATAGACCGAGCCAAACGTGAAAATCATCTAACCGTATGCAGCATTTTTGTCAATCCTACACAATTTAATGATGCCAAAGATTTAGAAAAATATCCCCGGACATTGGAAGCAGACAGTCTCTTGCTCAGCAATGCCGGTTGCGATGTACTTTTCTACCCATCGATAGCTGAGATCTATCCTCCTGGTTTGGCCCAAGTCAAAGTTGATCTTAAAGGCTTGGATCTGGTGATGGAGGGGGCTCATAGACCTGGACATTTTGAAGGGGTCGTTCAGGTGGTACACCGATTGCTCGACATCGTCCGCCCTGATAGATTATATATGGGGCAGAAAGATTTTCAACAATTCACCATCATAGGCCATATGATTAAGGAGCTTAATCTCCCTGTCCAACTGGTGGTCTGCCCGATCAGCAGAGAACCACATGGACTGGCCATGTCATCGAGAAACGAAAGGTTGAGTACCGAGGGTCGTAAACAAGCAGCTTTTATATATTCTACTCTGAGTAAGGCTATCGACCTGAAAAATACAATGAAACCTGAACAAATCTGTTTGCAACTGTTTGATGAATTGAACCAGGACCCTTTCAAGCCGGAATATGTTGATATCGTAGGCGCAGATGATCTTCTACCCATAAAAACATGGACCGATTCTCCAGTGGTGATTTGCACAGCAGTTTGGTTAGAAGGTATCAGATTGATTGATAATATTATATTGTCGCTTGCTGCAAAAGAGTAAAACGCCCTTCATACCGTTGATGAAAGAAAACTTCCTGAGGTCGGAGCACAACTCTTCCCAAACGACAAACGGAAGGTCGTTTGGGGAGCAGTTGTACTGCGACTTGAACTAAACCCCTCCAAGCCGGAGTCCAAGCATATCGAGGGACATCATCCTTCAACTCACCAAAAAAAAAGGGCTGAATCGCAAGATCCAACCCTTCAAAAGGTTTCATGGGGCAATCGCCAGATTATCTGAGGATATTAATTTTTTGATTGAACGTGCCTTGCGCAGACGCGTGTGTCAGGATATAGGTACCTGGTATCAAACGGGACACGTTGACGGATTTAAAGCCCTGGACACCGTCCACATTTTGTTGCTGCCATACAACCTTGCCGCTAATATCGGTCAAATGCATTTTGATGGGTTGCTGTATTGGTTTCCATTTTATCTGCAAGACATCCTGGGCAGGATTGGGAAATGTAGATATTGAAAAATCTTCATTGCGGTCTCTTGCTTCCAAAGAAGTAAAATCAGCTGGACTCATGGTTCCTGCTGAAGCGATATCACCTCCTAATAATTGACCGGTAAACAAACTTGTCACAAACAGTTTGCGATCCTGATAGAGGGCCAGACCCGACCCAGGTCCATAACTTGCGGCTACAGTGTCTATTACTTTACCATTTCTAAGTCTGATGACTTGGCCAGAGCCAAAGTTAAATCCTGAGGCCAAATTAAAAGTACCAAACTGATTGACATATACTTGCCGGCTTTTGTCGATAGCTATATCAGTTAAAAGAGTCAATCCTGTAGCCCAGGGCGTCACAGTACCATCCAGGTGCACGTGATATATAGAAGCCTTTCCTGTTAAAAAGGGAAAGCCTGTCAAAGTAGTCACCAAAAATCCTTCGTATTGAGGTAGTGCAGCAATTCCAGTAGGTACTGGATCGATAAAAGGAGGACCTACCGGTGTAGGATTAGGTATAGCCATTTTTACTGACTCTAAGGATTGAATTGGCTCCAGCATCAGCTATATACCAATTGCCATCAGGATCCTGAGCAGCAGAGAATGGATCAGAATCATTATTGGTAGAAGTCGCCAAGCCAAAAGCGCCTACATTAAATGAATGTGTGGTATCGGCTATCGTCCTAGGTGCAGAAGTGCCTGGTACAAACCCTGCCATGTCAAAAAAGAGTAGTTTGCCAAAATTCTCTCCGAGCATAGGATTGCCTCCAATAAGGACTGCCATCTTTGCATTTGTCATTGGTATAACTCTCCATGCCCCTACTATTTCTCCAGCTTCCACATTGAGCTTAGAGGGCAAACCGAAAAATGCTATGTGTTTTTTCCCCGATTTGGTAATGACTGTGACCGAACCATCATCCATCCCTGATCCTGACTCTGTCACCCACTTATTACCCCAGGGGTCGGCATACACCCCGATCGGGGCATTCAAAGAATCGGAGAGTACAGACAGTTGTGCTAGCAAAAATTGACTTGAAAAAGCCAATAACATCATGAATAAAAATTTTTTCATATAAACGATTTTTTGATTGTTTACTTATTTGGGGTTAGGATTTGAACGAGTAAAAATAGAACTATAGTTTATTACAATTAATAGGTACTTCAACATATTCTGATCCGAAGAAATACGTATAACTATTGGTTTTTGCATGTTTATGGGGTATTTTTTCTCTAAAGTATTTATATTTTGATCACCTTGAATTTACAAACAAAACAGAACATTGTTGATTTTAAAATATTGAATAGTGGCACCTTGGTCCGGGCATGTCCAGGCGGCTGACGATTGCAGTGGCACTTACTTGCAGGCAGACAAGGTTTGTTCAACATAGAGGTTGCTTAAACTTATAGCACTTATTATAGTGTAGTATCTTTTAAAAATGTCCAGAATTAATTGAGGTTATCTTCATTTGAAGCAGAATTTGGTGGAAATCATTGACTTAACTTGAAATTAAAGTATGATACCATTACAATGCTTAATTTTGCACCAATGTTATTAACCATATTTAAATCTAAAATTCACCGGGCCACAGTCACTGAAGCCAACCTTAATTATGTAGGCAGTATCACTATAGATGAGGACCTGATGGATGCTGCCCAAATATATCCAGGCGAAAAACTACAAATCGTCAATGTCAATAATGGTGAAAGGATAGAAACTTATGCTATCAAAGGACCCAGAGGCTCTGGAAGTATCTGCCTCAATGGAGCCGCTGCCAGGAAAGCCGAAGTAGGCGATGTCGTCATACTGATATCTTATGCCTTGATGACTCCGGAAGAGGCTAAAAACTATACACCAATCAATATCTTTCCAGACGAGTCTAATCGACTATCTTAACGGCCTGCATGAAAAAAAATAAACTATACTCTTACCTCAGGTTTGTCGTGTTTTTGGCATTCGGGGCTGGTTTGTTTTATTATGTATTTCACAGTCAGGAAGAGATATATCGCACACAATGCCTCCAGGATCCAAATCATACGGGCAACTGCTCGCTTTGGTCCAAATTATTTGAAGACATCAAACAGTTGGACAAAATATTGATTTCCATGGTGATGATTGGTTTTGTGCTGAGCAATGTCATGCGTGCTCGACGCTGGGTCATCATGCTTAAACCGTTGGGCATCACTGCGGGATTATGGGAGACATTTTGGGCGGTGCATCTGGGATATTTTGCTAACCTGGCATTGCCACGAATGGGAGAATTGGCCAGAGCCGGCTCATTAGCCAGGAGGTTACACGCTCCACTGGAAAAAGTGCTGGGCACTATTATCTCCGATCGCTTGCTTGATTTGTTGGTACTAGTGTGTTTCTTGATTGCAGGGTTTTTACTGCAGACACAGACACTTTATCATTTTCTGAGCACCCAGGCAGATATTTCAGTATGGTCTTTGATGATCCTCAGTATCGTTGGTTTAGGTAGTTTGGTTTTTATATATTTTTTATTTAAAAGCGATCGGTATTATCACCCGATCATAGAAAAAATAAAAAGCAAACTCGGCGGATTGAGAGATGGAATAGTGAGTGTCCTCAAAAGCAATAAGCCGATTGAGCTCACCTTGCTTTCCTTGGGTATATGGCTATTGTATTACGCAATGACTATATTAGGATTGAAAGCTTTTGCACCAACGGCCGGTGTCACTTTGGTACAAGGCCTGATCGTCTTTATTATAGGTACTTTAGGGATGGTCGTCCCAACGCCGGGTGGAATAGGCCCATTTCATTTTTTGACCATGAGTGCTCTGGGGATCTATGGAATTTCTTCTCTTGATGGCTTTTCCTATGCCAATCTGAGTTTTATCATTGTCCAGGTCATCACCATTTCATTTTTTGGAATGATAGGTATGATATTTTTATCCAGGACCAAAACCACCAGTAAACAAGTTGAAACAGTCCTATAAAAATAAAATGATAAGTCGGGACGACTTGCAAACATCATTGAATCAATGGCATTCGCAAGGAGAAAAAATCGTCTTTACCAATGGCTGTTTTGATATACTGCATTATGGACATATAGATTATCTCGAAAAAGCAAAATCTCTGGGCGATCGTCTTATCGTAGGAATCAACAGTGATTCGTCGGTGACCAAGCTTAAAGGACCTCACCGACCGATACAGGATGAGTACAGCCGTCAAGCTATTATGGCAGCTTTGTCTTGTGTAGATGTAGTAATCCTATTTAGTGAAGCTACACCATTGAATTTAATCCATTTCGTCAAACCGGATATCCTGGTCAAAGGTGGAGATTGGGATCTGGAAGCTATCGTTGGATCTTCTTTTGTCGCTTCTTATGGCGGTCAGGTAAAAACCATCCCTTATATTAAAGGATATTCAACGACGAGTATAGAGCGTAAAATCAAAAATCTGTGACAAAAATATCAGATATCTGCAGGAATATAGAGCAATGGGCACCGCCTGTTTATGCCGAAGCCTATGACAATATAGGTTTGATTGCAGGAGATCCTTCAGCCCAAGTCACAGGGATTCTGGTCTGCCTGGACAGTACTGAGGAGGTAGTGGAGGAAGCTATCCGACTAGGTTGTAACCTCGTACTGGCGCACCACCCTATTGTATTCAGAGGCCTAAAGAAATTCAATGGAAGTAATTATGTAGAGCGCACCATCATCTATGCTATCAAAAATGATATAGCGATTTACGCTGCCCATACCAATCTCGATAATGTCCTTTCCGGGGTCAACTATAAGATTGCCCATCTCCTGGGTCTACAGGACCATCAAATACTGAGCCCTAAGCCATCATCCGGGTCCAAGGAAGAAAGTATTGGGGCCGGAGTCATAGGCCTACTGAAGGAATCCATGACCTGCGATCAATTTCTTCAGCATGTAAAAGTCGAAATGAAACTCAAAATGATCAAACACACTGCAGCTATAGACAGACCGATAACCAGGGTAGCGGTTTGTGGGGGTGCAGGCAGCTTTTTGATCCAGGCAGCTTTGGAGGCAGGCGCAGATGCTTTTGTTACAGCCGATCTCAAATATCATGAATACTTTGATGCTGAAAGTCAAATAGTCCTGCTGGACATAGGACACTTTGAAAGTGAACGCTTTACGATAGATTTGATCTATGATCGGTTGAAGAGGGATTTTGCTACTGAAACAGTCTTTAAGACCAGTGTCAATACCAACCCGGTACAATATTTTTTATAACTTTTCTGGCAAAAAGTGTACCTTTGCGACGCTTTTTTATTAACGCAATTACGTTATTACATAAAATTCTGATATCCAATGATTAAAGCCGACATACCCATAGCGATCCAACTTCGAAAACTGTACGAATTACAGCAAATAGACTCTCAAATCAATGAGTTTGAGACCTTAAAAGGTGAATTGCCTGTAGAGGTCAGCGATCTTGAGGACGAACTCGAAGGTTTGGAGACAAGGTCTAAAAAGCTGGATGAAAGCATTAAAAATGTTGAAAAAGAAGTGGCCAAATTTCAAGGTGGCATCAAAGACTCTAAATCTTTAATCAGTAAGTACGAAAAACAACTCGACACCGTCAAAAATAACCGGGAGTACGATGCTTTGATGAAAGAAATTGAGCTCCAAAAATTAGAAATCGAGTTATTTAACAAGAAGATCAAAGACACTGAGTCACAAACCGCCTCTAAAGAAGAACTACTCAAGGGTACCAAAGAAAAGATTAAACAAAAGAAAAAAGATCTTGATGTAAAGAAAGTGGAGCTCGAGGAAGTCATCGCCAAGACAGAAGAGGATGTGGTCAAGCTGACCAAAAAATCTGAAAAGGCTAAAAAAGAAATCGATGAACGATTGATTCAAGGATACGAAAGAATCCGCAAAAATTACCGTAATTCACTTGCAGTGGTCACTGTAACAAGGGATTCTTGTGGTGGATGCTTTAATAAAATCCCGCCTCAGACTCAATTGGAGATCAGTCAGCACAAAAAAGTATTGGTATGCGAACATTGTGGCCGTATCTTAGTCGATGAAAGCATAGCATTAGTTGAAGGATAATTACCCATTTTTACCATTATTAGTATTTATTGTAAGTTGTTTTTGTTGCCCACAAAATGCAAGTGGCAGCAGTGATATTTTTTTCTCAAAAGAATTAAAGACTGCTTATGAGGAGGTCTTGCAGTTAAAACTAGACCATGCCGCTATCATATTACAGTCTCAAAAGGTTCTGGCACCAGACAATCTGGCTATAGACTTTATAGAAGATTACATCGATTTTTTTAAAATCTATATCACCGAAGACAAGACTTTGTTTAATGGTCTAGCCCCAAGAGAAAATATAAGGCTTGATCGGTTAAAAAAACTGGCTTTAGATTCTAACCCATACAAACTCTATATACAAGCTGAGATCAATCTGCATTGGGGACTACTCCAGTTAAAATTTGGCAATTATCTAAATTCTTTTAACAGGGTCAAAAAAGCCTACAAACTACTGCAGGAAAATCAAAAAAAATTTCCGGCATTTACCCCTAACCTCAAAAGCCTGGGTATCATCCATGCGCTGATCTCAACCATCCCCAATGAATGGAGCTGGGTGTTAAAGACATTCACCGGCATGTCAGGAGATATGAATACAGCCCGGTTTGAATTGGAGCAAGTCATGATGTATGGCAAACAAAACGAATTCTTATTCCATGAAGAAACCGTGATTATGTATGGCTTGTTGGTCACCAATTTTGATAATGATCCTTCCTCTGGTTGGAATATGATCCAATTGAGCAAATTGGATCCGGCTCAGAGCCCACTGATCAGCTATATCTATGCTTTGTTGGCCGTCAAAAACGGCAAGACCGATGAGGCCATCCGTTATTTAGAAAAAAGCCCTCATGGGCCAGCCTATCATCCTTTTTATTTAAACGATTTTCTACTCGGCTTAGCAAAACTCAGAAGACTGGATTCAGATGCCAGTATATATCTTAAGCGTTATGTAGAACTACATCATGGCATGCATTATATCAAAGAATGCTATCAAAAACTGGCATGGGATGCTTTAATCAAAGGAAATATAAACGGATATAGACAATATTTGGGAGAGGTAAAAACCAATGGGTCGCGACTCACCGATGAAGACAAACAAGCTTATCGCGAAGCTCAGCAAAACAATCCTCCTGATATAACCCTGCTGAAAGCAAGACTACTATCTGATGGTGGTTACCTGGTAAGAGCAGAAAACTTATTGCGTCCTCAGCTCACCGCGTTGTTGGGCGTTCCCACATATGTAGTAGAAGGCAATTATCGTATGGGCCGGATCTTGCATCTTCAAAAAAAGCAGGAATTAGCCATACCTTATTATCTCAAAGCTTCTGAATTGGGAGCAAAATCCCCCGCTTATTTTGCTTGTGCAGCTTTATTACAAACAGGTATTATTTACGAAAACCTCAATTCTTATAAGCTCGCACGTTATTATTATGAAAAATGCCTCGACACCAACCCAAGCGAATATAGTGCAGGACTTCATCAAAAAGCCAAGGCCGGCATCAATAGACTAAAAGACTGAGGAGACCATAATAAATAATTATCAGATGATTATACTTTGGATTGGAAATAAATAATGACTTTTATTGATCTAAAATAATTATGAAGAAAGCGATTTTGACTTTATCTGCAAGTATATTGATTTTGCTCCCGATACTCTATCTTCTGGGACCACACCCTGCTAAACCTACCTATACCTTAAATCAAGAAAATCTTTTAGTTGCCTTAAAAGACCTTGATAGCTATGTGGCCTATCAGGAAAAACTTTATGCTCCAATAAAACCTGGCAATGAAGCCAGGATCGTTTGGGCCAATGATACAGTCAAATCAAAAACACCTTATGCCCTGATCTATCTCCATGGTTTTTCTGCCTCTCCCGAAGAAGGCAATCCTATCCACGAGTGGATGGCTAAGAGATATGGGATGAATTTGTATCTTCCACGACTGGCCGACCATGGCAGAATCTCCGAACAACCTCTGGTTAAATATACCGCAGAACAGACATGGATAGATGCCACCAAAGCTTTGACTATTGGAAAACTTTTAGGCGAAAAAGTTATCATCTTATCTACCTCAACGGGTGGGACTCTATCCTTGTTATTGTCAGCCCATGACTCTTCCATTCATGCACAAATATTGATGTCTCCCAATATTGCAGTCAATGACTCTAAAGCCTGGTTACTCAATAATCCATGGGGCTTACACATCGCTCGACAGGTGATTGGTGGGGATTATAGATATGCTGGAGATTCCACCGAGCCATACATTAAGTATTGGAATTACAAATACAGGATAGAGGCCTTGACTGAACTTCAGGAGTTGATTGAGACCAGTATGTTACCGGCTACCTTTCACGCTATCCATCAACCCACGCTCCTGATGTACTATTATAAAGATGAGCAACACCAGGATCCGGTCGTGAGGGTGGATGCCATGTTAAAGATGTATGATGAATTGGCCACGGCCAGTGATAAAAAACATAAGGTGGCTATGCCAAATGTGGACAATCACGTGATGGGATCTTATATCAAAAGTCATGATCTCGAAAGTGTAAAGAAGGAGATTACTGAGTTTGTCGAGCATACACTTCTAATTAAGCCTATCGATCAATAATACAATATGCCGTATTGAAGCTGGATAAGTAAAAAACTTGAATTAGCTTCAGGTCAAATTTTGGGCTATGACCAGGAGAGACTTAATCAAAAAATCAGCATTATTTGCAGCATGGGTAGATACCGGTTTCTTAAAAACGATTGGTGGTCCACATAAATCTTTGCTCCAGATCGGTGCCTGCGATTGGTCCATCGGTAAATCAGCCGATGTGTCCGGAGTGGAACTCGCTCATCAAATAGGTCTGGATGGCATCCAGGTCAACCTGGGCAATGTGGCCAATAATCTCCATCTGAGAGATCCTCAAGTTCAAAAGTTATACCTGGAGGCATCCAAAAAATTTAAAACTAAAATTGCCAGTATTGCAATAGGTGAATTAAATAATGTACCCTACAAATCTGACCCACGTACAGAGCAGTGGGTTTCTGACAGTATAGATGTCGCTCAGGCACTAAAAGTAAAAACTATTCTACTCGCTTTTTTTGTAAAAAATGATTTGCGCAACGATGATACCGGCAAAAAGGAAGTCATCAGAAGATTAAAACTTGTAGCTCCTAAGGCTGAAAAAGCTGGTGTAACCCTTGGATTGGAGACCTATCTTTCCGCCGAAGAACATATGGACATCATCCAACAAGTCGGCTCGTCTGCCATCAAAGTATTTTATGATTTTAGAAATGCCGCTGATGCAGGCTATGATATCATCCAGGAGCTTAAATGGCTGGGAAAAGACAATATCTGCGAATTGCATATGAAGGAAAATGGATTTCTGCTCGGTCAGGGTACCATGGACTGGACCAGGATTTGTGAAACTTTGCTGAACATGAATTATAAAGGGGACGGCTGGATGCAAATAGAATGGGCTATGCCCAAGGGAGCTGATATCGTCCAGAGCTATCAGCACAATCTGCATTTTTTAAGATCAATGATTTAAACCAGATCGAAAAGTATGAAAACTCTTTTTACCAGCATCCTATTATTAATTGTATTAGCATTTGTCGCCTGCAAAAGTGATCAAAATGACAAAAACGTATCCGGGTTGATAGTCCCTGATGATCTGATGGTAACACTTTGGGCTGAGTCTCCTTCTTTTTACAATCCTACCAATATCGATATAGACGCTAAAGGTAGAGTCTGGGTGACTGAAGCCGTAAATTACCGAAACTACAATAACGATTCCACCAGGACGCTTCACCACAGCCTGGGCGATCGGGTGATGATCCTTGAAGACACTGATGATGACGGAATAGCAGATAGTTCAAAAATATTCGTACAGGACAAAGACCTGGTATCTCCGATGGGTATAGCAGTGATTGGACACAAAGTGTATATATCCTGCTCTCCTAACCTGATCGTCTACACCGATGATAATGGCGATGACATCCCAGATCACAAAGAAATATTTTTAACTGGTTTCGGAGGACTCGATCACGATCATGCCTTACATGCTGTCATCGGAGGGCCCGATGGAGACCTCTATTTTAATACTGGAAATGCCGGCCCACACATTGTCACAGATCATCAAGGCTGGACCCTCAGGTCAGGAAGTTTATACACTGGAGGATCTCCCTACAATACCACCAATCAAGGCAAAATGGTAAGTGATGATGGTAAAATATGGGTCGGTGGACTAGGATTGAAAATCAAACCTGATGGTTCCGGATTAAAAGTAATGGGGCATAATTTCAGAAACTCCTACGAACTCACTGTCGATAGCAGAGGCGATGTATGGCAAAATGATAATGACGATCAGGTGGTGACTTGTCGTACCTCCTGGCTCATGGAGGGTGGCAATGCTGGTTTTTTTAGTACGGATGGCACGCGATATTGGCAGGCAGATCAAAGACCTGGCCAGGATATCTTTACTGCTCACTGGCACCAGGAGGATCCGGGCATCATGCCGGCTGGCGATCGCACCGGCGCTGGTTCTCCGACCGGAGTAGCATTTTATGAAGGGGATGCCTTGGGCAAAAAATATAGGGGTATGCTGTTAAGCGCCGATGCCGGAAGAAATGTAATCTTTGCCTATCATCCAGAAAGACAATTATCAGGATATGACCTTGGAGCAAGAATGAACCTGGTCACTTCGCTCCATGATGACAATGAAGGTTATGTCTGGAACGATTCTTTGGCCAACACAGAGCATGCAAAGTGGTTTAGACCAAGCGACATAGCCATAGGCACGGATGGTGCCTTGTATATTGCAGACTGGTATGACCCTGTCGTAGGTGGCCATCAAATGCAGGATACCCTGGGCTATGGCAGAATCTATCGGGTCACCCCAAAAGGCAAAAAATTAAAGCGCCCCATACTTGATTTTACGAATACAGAAGGTTTGTTGAAAGGATTACGCAGTCCGGCGATCAATGTCCGATATGAAGCCACTGAACTACTAAAAACAAGGGGACAATACATCTTGCCTTCCGCCTTAAAAGTCTTAAAATCATCCAACCCTTATGAGCGGGCGCAAGCCATTTGGTTAGTTGCATCCCTAGGAGATCAGGGTATCAATAAAGTAGAAAAACTATTGGATGACAACCGTGAAGAAACCAGGGTAGTGGCTTTCCGTGCACTTAGACGATACGGCCATGAGGTGATGTCATACGCAACCAAAATGATTGAAGACACATCCTGCTTTATGAGAAGGGAAGTCATCCAAAGCATCGCCGAACTCCCCTATGACCTAAAACAATCTATATTATTGACAGCAGCCAAAAACTTCAATCCTTCCGATCGATGGTATTTGGAGGCTTTAGGCCAGGCAGTGATCGGAGATGAAGAAAAATTTTTAAAAGACTTAAGGTCGCTATTTGATCTGCCAGGGATGGATCCTGTACAATGGAGTGATACTGTGGAGGCATTGATCTGGCGATTGCATCCTGCCAGTATGGTACCTCAGCTTACTGCCCGTGCTGGATCGCCCCTCCTCACGCCGACTCAAAGAAATCGATCCGCCACCGCCCTGGCATTTATCAAAGATACCTCCGCTGTGGCTGCTATGATGAAACTAGCGACGAGTGACCTCGGCGATGTTCGTGAGCAAGCCATCTATTGGTTGGCATTTAGACAAAGTAATGACTGGTCTTCATTGTATGACTGGCACAAATGGAATCGCAATCCAGCCAAAGAACGAAAATTAGCCGAATTAAAAGTGAGGCTGAGCAAAATAGTAGATCCCAAACTCCCTTATAACGAGAAAAAGTCTAATGCCAAAGCCATGGCCAAGGATACGGTAGGCGCCAATATGATACTCACGGCTATAAGCCATCATGAGTTTCCTGCTGATTTGTACAAAGAGGTTTCAGATTCTTTATTACACCACCGTGATGTCACCATCCGGATATTGGCATCTCAATATTTTTCACCAGATTCTGCCACACAAGCCTACTCAATACCGGACATAACAAGTATGCAAGGAAGTGCTCTCACAGGTAAGTCCCTATTTAGTACCAAATGTGCCATTTGTCATAAATTGGAAAATAAGGGTAATAGTATCGGGCCAGACCTATCTATGATTCATCAAAAATATGACAAGGCTGCTTTGTTGGACGCCATCATCAATCCATCTGCAGGGATCGTATTTGGATATGAAGCCTGGACAATAACCACCAAAGATGGTCAATCTTATATGGGATTCATTGTTTCAGAAAACGGGCAATCAATTTCTTTAAAAACGCTTGGTGGCGCCAATCAAAATATAGCCCTAACAAATATTACTTCCAGGAGCAAACAATCTAAAAGTATTATGCCAACAGCAGGTCAGGGAAAACTCACTGATAAGGATCTGGCTGATATAAGTACCTATTTATTAGGGGTAGGAAAATGAACTTTTCTTCGCTCAAGACAAGAGGCGGCCTATATGGCGCCACTTGTCGCAAACAGTTCGGTAGGAGTTTTACTCTGACATTGGAATTCTTCGCTCAAGACAAGAGGCGGCCTCTAAGGCGCCGCTTGTC
>OBID01000423.1_pt1 | contig 17875 bp, 19 predicted proteins | sample 1519781 | NCBI WGS metagenome assembly OBID01 (sample SAMEA3991478, study PRJEB22521) | metagenome | biome: anthropogenic terrestrial biome; feature: sewage plant; material: sludge | place: Sweden | collected 2012-09-26 | reverse complement strand
TTTGTAAATGAAAGATATTGATCTATGAAATTAAAATCGTAATAATCAAGTAAACTAATGAACACTGACTTTATAAAAGATGTATTGATATTAATTTCAAAAAAGTAGCAGAGTAATTTAAAGTCTAATTGATACATTTGTCGATTAGACCTGTACTACAATTTGGTATAACTTATACGGTTGCAATCTCATTATTTGATAATCACTTAGTATTTGAAGACCCGTCCTCTATTTTTCAGTGTTAATTCTGTAGAAACACCTTACAAATCAATTCAAAGAACGAAGAGGAAAGCGTTGTGAATGACCATTAATATTTCCTTCACTATTTCAATTATAGTATTCTATATAATACATTTAAAACAATTCTGCTCTTTTATTTTTCTATCTTGAAATAACTAGAATAGACAAAAAAACAACGCACTTAAGTGTAAGGCGCTGTTCTTATTCGAAACGTTAAACATTTTTTTATTTCTAGAAAAGGTAGTCAAAAAGGTAGTCATTGGGTTGATTTATACTGCAATATAGTGAAATTCAAAATTTCAAGAATCGCTCTAAATCAAGCTTTTACACGTCTACTGACGTGTACTGAACCCTTACTTGACTTCTTTAAAAATAACGTGTTTACGCAATTTTGGAGAGTATTTTTTAAGTTCAAGACGGTCAGGGTTGTTACGTTTGTTCTTTTGAGTCAGGTACAAACGTTCGCCAGATTCTTTGTGTTCAAGAGTAATATTTACGCGCATCTTAGTTTGTCCTTTCTATTATTTTGTAACTTTTTTACCTTTGTAATATCCTTTGAGGGATACACGGTGGCCGCGGCTGTAATCACCAGTTGTTTCATCAAATGAAACTGTTGGTGCTGTCATTTTATAGTGCGTACGACGTTTGTTTTTCTTAGATTTCGATGTGTGACGTGCAGGTACTGCCATTGTCTTAAATCTCCTTTGGTTTTATTGTTATACTCATTTAATAACTGAGCATAATGTTGCCTTGATTTCTCAATACCATTTAATAACTGAGCATAATGTTGCCTTGATTTCTCAATACTTATCTATTCTATCAAAGTCTAGACAAGAAATCAAGCATTTTTGTCAAGTATTTTTACTTGACGCGATTTCAGCCTGAGTTTTCATCTTCATCACTTGATTAAAGCATAAAACCAGCAATACCGTCACCACGACCATGACCACGGCGACGCCCGTGTGATGAATGTAAACCGAAAAACTGACCAGGCTGCCAGACAGAACGCTCCCGATCGGATCTGTGATGGTCACGAAGCCTGAGTAAGTCCCGATTTTCTCCTCGTTCATCAGGTCGGCGCGCAGGCTTTGCGAGGATGGCACGAGGATCATCTCACCAATCGTCATGACAATGGATGCCAGGATAAGCGGTATGAAGCTGTTCATTAAAAAGGCGGCAGCAAATCCTAGCCCTTGCAACAAGGCACCGGTGGTGAGGCTTTTTCGCTCCGACCACTTGTTGGTGAGTTGGTTGACAAAGGTCATGCTGAAGATTATGATGAGGGTATTTAACATGACAAATATGGTCAACATTCTCTGGCCATAAATTTCAAAGCCAAAAATCGTCGTTGTTTTGAAACTGTCTGACAAGTGAACTGGAAGATAGAAGTCAATATTGCCAAAAATCACCTTGTTTAAGATGACAGCGCCGATAAACAAGAGGAAGATTTTATCCCGTGCCACGACGCCATAGTTTTGAATGAAACTTTCGCGTTCTTTTTTGGCTTTGGGTGCTGGCACGAAACTCTCGCTGATTAGGAAATACTTGATACTGCCATTAATCAGTTGCGCGATTAGCAAACCTAAAAGCAACTCAAACAAGTAATCTCTGAACAGCCAGCCACTGAGTGCTGCCCCAAAGGTAATCGAGACGTTGATGATCCAGTAACTCAGACTGTAGACATATTTTCGGTTGCTTTCATCCGAGACATCTATGATCATGGCGTTATCTGCCGCAGATTCAAAAGAAAAACCAAAATTTAAAAGAAAAAAACCAACAAATGTTGTCCAAGGATTTTGGAAGATCGGACTATTTGAGAACACCGCAATTAAGGCGCCCGCTACTGAGATTGTCGAGCCGATAAGGAGAATTGGTCGCCTACCATGCCGATCTGCCAAATGACCACCATAAAGACCGATAAAAAAACTAGAGACACTTGAAATAATGAGGAGTACACCCGTAATCGCCGCACCTAGATAGTGATTGTAGTAAATCGTCATACTCGATCCGACGGTGCTGTAGCCCAAAACCCCTATAAAAGTCATGAGAATCCGGAGTTTGAGCGTCCGATTGAGTCGCATAAATGTTGTCATGAAAAACTTCCTATTCCTAAAGTTATTGCTTAATTATAGCAAAAATATTTATTATTATTATAACAAAAAAACTAGAATCTTCATCTAGTTTTCTTAGCTCTTGTTATATTTTTCAAGTTCAGCAATCCGTGCTTGTGTTGTATCGAATTTTGTTTGATAATCGGCTTGTTTAGCTTTTTCTTTTTCGACAACTTCTGGTTTGGCATTGGCAACGAATTTCTCATTAGAGAGTTTACGTGAGACCATGTCCAATTCTTTTTGCCATTTGGCTAATTCTTTTGTCAAACGGGCAATTTCATCTGTGATGTTGATCAATCCTGCAAGTGGCAAGTAAATTTCAACGTTTGATAGAACCGCAGTCATGGCTTGTGCTGGTGCTGTGATGTCAGCTGAAATCTCTAAGGTTTCAGGATTTGTGAAACGTGTCAGATAGTTACTATTTTCTTTCAAGAAGGCTTCGATTTCAGCGTTTTCTGTCTTGATCAGTATTGGCACGGCTTTGCTTGGTGCTGTATTCACTTCAGCACGGATATTTCGAACTGACTTGATGATGTCTTTCAAGACTTCTACACCACGAACGGCTGCTTCATCTGAAAATTCTGGACGAACTTCTGGATAGGCCGCAACGACTAGGCTCCCCTCAATCAAGCCAAGGTTTTCCGAAATTTCTTCGGTCACAAATGGCATGATTGGGTGGAGAAGACGCAAGATTTGGTCTAGGACATAGACAAGGACGCTACGTGTCACATCTTTTTCTGCCTCATCTTCACTGTAAAGGACTTCTTTTGTCAATTCAACATACCAGTTGGCGAAGTCTTCCCAAATGAAGTTATAGAGGGCACGGCCTGCTTCACCAAATTCAAACTTATCAAAGTTTTTCGTGACATGGTCAATCGTTTCATTGAGTTTGGTCAAGATCCAACGATCCGTCACATTGCCTGCTGTTTTTTGCGCTACTTTATCAACATTGGCATAGGTATCTGCTGCGCTGAGTGTTTCCTTGTTCATGATGATGTAGCGCGAAATGTTCCAGATTTTGTTAATGAAATTCCAAGCAGCATCCATTTTTTCGTAAGAAAAGCGGACGTCTTGACCCGGGGCAGAACCATTTGACAAGAACCAACGCAAGGCATCAGCACCATATTTTTCGATAACGTCCATGGGGTCAATGCCGTTACCTAGCGATTTCGACATTTTACGGCCTTCTTCATCCCGAATCAAACCGTGGATGAGAACGTCTTTAAATGGACGTTCGTTTGTAAATTCCAAACTTTGGAAAATCATGCGGCTGACCCAGAAGAAGATGATATCATATCCCGTGACAAGAGTTGACGTTGGGAAGTAACGCTTGAAGTCTTGAGCTTCCTCATCTGGCCACCCCATGGTTGAAAACGGCCATAAAGCTGATGAGAACCATGTATCCAAAACGTCAGAATCCTGTGTCCAACCGTCACCTTCTGGTGCTGTTTCACCGACGTACATCTCGCCGTCTGCGTTATACCAAGCAGGGATTTGATGCCCCCACCAGAGTTGACGTGAGATTACCCAGTCATGAACGTTTTCCATCCATTGTGTGAAAGTATCATTGAAACGTGGCGGGAAAAATTCAACCGCGTTATCTGTTTTTTGGTTGGCGATGGCATTTTTAGCCAGCTCATCCATTTTAACAAACCATTGCGTTGACAGACGTGGCTCAACAACGGCACCTGAACGCTCAGAGTGACCGACACTGTGGACCATTTTCTCGATTTTAACGAGTTGACCCATCTCATCAAGTTTGGCAACGATTTGTTTGCGCGCTTCAAAGCGGTCCATGTCCGCAAATTCTGCCGCAAGTTCATTCATTGTGCCGTCATCGTTCATGACATTAATCATTGGCAAGTTATGACCTTGAGCGTTGAGGCGTTCAACAACATCAAAGTCGTTGGGGTCATGCGCTGGTGTAATTTTTACAACACCTGTGCCTTTTTCCATGTCCGCGTGTTCATCTGTGAGGACTGGGATTTCGCGGTTAACAAAAGGTACGGTCACAGTTTTACCGATGATATCTTGGTAGCGTTCATCTTTGGCATTGACAATGACTGCCACATCGCCGAGCAAGGTTTCTGGACGTGTTGTTGCGATTTCAACATTGCCTGAACCATCTGTCAAAGGATAAGTGATGTGGTAGAACGCACCTTCGACATCTTGGTGGATAACTTCGATATCTGAAAGCGCTGTGCGGGCTGCTGGATCCCAGTTGATGATGAATTCACCACGGTAGATAAAGCCTTTTTCGTAAAGTTTAACAAAAACTTTTTTAACCGCTTTTGATAGGCCTTCATCTAGGGTGAAACGTTCGCGTGAATAATCAAGCGATAGCCCCATTTTGCCCCATTGTTCTTTGATCGTTGCGGCATATTCGTCTTTCCATTCCCAGACTTTTTCTAGGAATTTTTCACGACCGAGATCATAGCGTGAAATACCTTGCTCACGCAAACGTTCTTCAACTTTAGCTTGTGTGGCAATGCCAGCATGGTCCATCCCTGGTAACCAAAGTGTGTCATAGCCTTGCATGCGTTTGGCACGGATGATGATATCTTGAAGCGTTGTATCCCAAGCGTGTCCGAGGTGAAGTTTACCTGTGACATTTGGTGGTGGGATGACGATACTGTAGGGTTTGGCTTTTTTATCGCCACTTGGTTTGAAGACGTCAGCTGCGAGCCATTTATCGTAGCGACCTGCTTCTACTTCTGTTGGGTTGAATTTTGTTGATAGTTCTGTCATGTTATACTCCTGTTTCTTTGTTTTTTATAGCTTTAAATTATTTTATATTATTTTCAATTCAGTGAAAATACCACCGAAATATTGATACTATTTTCAGTTGAGTGAAAATAGCAAACAATTATTGACATTACTTTCACTCAAGTGAAAATAATGGATAGAAATATTTCAAATTTCCTGTTGACCGTTAATGATTTTTATCACCTACCCCACAAACTTAACATTAATCACAATAACCGCAGCAATCAATATCAAAAGCAGCACGGTAAAGGCAATATGTCGTTTTTTGTGCATGAGGATGATGGCGACAAATTCGCGGATGAAAGCATTGGGGAGGAAATATCTGGCTGTTCTACTGCCTAATCCCTCACTCTTTAGACCGACTTTTTTAGCAAATAGACCCGCTCTAAAGATGTGGTAATCATTACTGACAAAGGTACTATGATACGGCTTGCCTTGGCTTCTTTCGTCCATTAGGGCTTTTGAAAACTGCAAATTTTGTAGGGTCGTTTTACTGTTTTCTTCCGTGATAATCTCAGACTTCAGCATGCCTTGTGATAAGGCATAGTTTTCCATAGCTACCGCCTCTGGCAGTTTTTCGTCTTGACCTTGCCCCCCACTCATGATGAGCAGTGGCTGTTTCCCTGTTCTTGCAAGCTGTTCCTTTGCAAACGTCAAGGCTGCATCTATTCTACCTGCAAGCAAGGGCGTGACGGTCTCGCCGTTAATCAGCCCCGCGCCTAGGACGATCAGATAATCTTGATCGAACTTGGGTTTGAGGTGATTAAAGAGGAGGCTGCTGGTGAGGATGGTCATGAAGCTGAAGAAATAATAGATGAGGAAGATGGCAATCACCATGTAGATGTAGGCGAAAATGCTGCCATCTTTGAGCAAGAAATGTTGGAAAAGGATCAAGAGAAGGCCTGCGATGCCCAGTAAAAGGGTCAGCATGTTACCAAGCGAGCGACTTTCTTTTTTCCAGACGGTGCGGGCGTTCCAAAGGAGGTAAATGATCAAGGCATAGCCGCCAAAGGACATAAGGACGAAGGCCATAATCCCAATGACAAAGGTAAGGATGATTGGGAGCGGTGTGGAGAAGGGAAAGCAGAGGATAACGATGTAACCGATGGTGATGACGATACTCAAATTAAAGACATAGCCTGTAAGTAAGCGGCGTTTATCTTTGTGAATGATGAGATAAGAGATCAACCAGGATCCTAGAACCAAGACTAGCATGAAGGTGAAAAAGGCACCTAGATCTATTTTGCTGTAGGTGATGACTGTGTCGACCAACAGAACTGCTCCTAACCATAGGGCGAGCGCAGTCAAACGAAATCTGACTTTTTTGATGCGAACTAGAACCAGATAAATGATAAGTGCCAAAATTAAAAGAAGGTCTGGGATGATAACCATGCTGATGCCTTTCTATCAAGTAAACGTGTTGATGGCGATGGTGACTGTCCGAGCGCGGACAAAAAGCGCCCTAATCTATTATGATTAGGGCGCTTTCACGTGGTACCACCTAAATTCCCAGACATCATATGTCTGGACACTCAATTTTTTTATTTATACTCATTTAACTATTGAGTATACGATTGTCAAGAAGCAACAATCATGAGGACGTTTGTAGGATTTTCAGCTTCCTCCCACTCTCTTGATAAACGCGGTCTCATGAAACTCTTCTCGTTTCCTTTATTCTATCAATTTTTGATCAGAAAGGCAATCCTTTAGTGAATTTACCAAGTTTTTGTTCAGTTGTTTTATCAATGTCAACCAAGGCAGCGTTGACAGCTTGTGTGATCATGTCTGACAAGGTTTCTGCATCTTCTGGATCAATCAAGTCTGAAGCAATGTCAATCTGCGTCATTTTACGGTCACCTGTGAAGGCAACTTTAACCAAGTCTTGCGCAGATGTCCCGTAGAAAGTTGTCGCTTCAATTTCAGCTTGCGCAATTTTCATATTTTTTTGCAAGTCTTGGGCTTGTTTCATCATTTTTTGCATATTCATCATCGTAATCTATATCTCCTTCATTCACGCGCCTTGATGGCTTTATATATTTTTATCGCCTCCTATTACCTACTATATAAAATAAACAATAGAAGCGAGCTCGCTATTTCAATTATAGCATTTTCTATCTTTAATTTGTAGCTGGACATAGCTTATAAATATACAAATATCAATAAAACAAAGGACTAATAAAGCAAGCCATCTTTATTCGACAGATTATCCAATACTTGAATGAGTTTGGTGAAATTATCATTGATGACCGATTTTTTCAAGAAAGCATATTGTACATAGAACATTTCTCGATCTTCTGGGACTAATGAAATCTCAACTAGTCCTTTCATATTTTGAAAAGGGAGATAAGGCGTCATCAGCGTAATGCCAACATTTGATTTGACGAGTTGGCCTATTGTATTAATATCAGAAAAATGGACTAAGACCTTGGCTTTCCCGTGATGCTTATCATTTAAGTGATCAAAGGCTTTAGTATGCGACAAGCCGTCTTCCAATAAAATAAACGGATAGGCCAGTGCTTCTTTAAATGTTATTTGAGATTTTTGGGCTAAGGGATTATCTTCTGAGACATAAATTTTAAACTCATAGCTGTAGAGTAATTTGACATTCAAATCAGGATGTTTGATGGGCGTCACACTCCCAAGTAAACTGAGTTCTAGATGACCTGATAACAACTTACTGAGTAAATCCGTCGAACTTCCTGAAATCAATTCAAAATTTGAAATGAAATCAACATTATCTTCCGTCTTAAAGAGTTTAGAGAAAACTCTTGTTTTGATCAATGACGGAAAACCAACATAGACTTTTTGCTGTTTCGCATGTTCAATGGCTTTTTCAACCATCTTAAATTCTTCCAAAATACTCTTCAGTTGTTTTTTCAGAATTTGTCCTTCCCTAGTCAAGAGAATCGAGCGATGGAGAGAACTCTTTTCTATTAAATTACAACCGTAGTATTCTTCTAGCCTTTTAACGGCATAACTAACACTCGGTTGACTGACATTAAATTTTTTTGCGACTAGTGTAAACGACAGCATATCACCCAGAAAACTAAAGTACTCGAAATCTCTTAAATTCATTTTGGCTTTTCCCCTTGTTTTACATTCTAGCATATTATAGAAAATATGTTAGCTTAATTTTTTGTAAAATTTATAGGTTATAAGCAAATTATATGATAGCTATTCGAGTTGACTATAAACTACTTCAAGCGATACACTATGACATGTAATCAATATTTTAATTTTGGGGGAGCAAATGAGTAGCTATCAGGTCATCATCATACCATACTTAAATAAAGGGTCGACAGTTGATACAACTGTCTAAAAAAATAAGTCAATCGACTCATTTTACGCCTACACGCACCAACCGTTTTTAGAATTTCAAGCCTAATGCTTCTGATACTAAAAATGGCGATAAAAAAGAAAGAGAGCTATACACATGAATAACTGGACAAATGAAATTATTAACCGTTTAGATACTGCCTACAATGCACGTTTTGAAAAAGAAAAATCATTGGTTTTCTTGAATGATGCTTATCAAAACTTGCTCTTCCTTAAATTAAAATACGCCATTGATGAAGATGCTGAACTCTCTAACTTCGCAACTTCTTTCATGGAAGTCAGAGATTTGTTTATCAATGAGTTGAGCGATCGCTATCCTGAAAATTATGCCCAAGTTGCTTGCCAAATTCAAAAATTGCATGACTTAAATGGTCATCTGTCAACAAACGTCTAGGAAGAGGTCTACCAACCATTGAATAACACGAATGAAAAATTATTTAACAAAGGCTTCATTGCGATTACTTTTATTAACTTTATTGTCTACTTAGTCTACTACCTTTTGATGGTCATCATTGCCGTGATCGCACAAAGTAACTTACATGCCTCACTGGGTCAAGCAGGCTTAGCATCTGGTATTTATATTATCGGCACACTACTTGCGCGATTACTCATCGGTAAAAAACTAGAATTAATCGGCAGGAAAGCTACCTTAAGATATGGCGCTTTGTTTTATTTGCTTACAACAATTGCCTACCTTTACGTCCCAGTCATTCCAGTGCTCTATCTTGTCAGATTTTTAAATGGTTTTGGCTATGGTGCTTTATCAACTGCGACAAATACCATTGTCACAGCTTATATTCCAAAAGCGCGACATGGTGAAGGCATTAACTACTATGGTCTCAGTACAAGTTTAGCTGCAGCGATTGGCCCTTTTCTTGGTTTGATTCTATTAAATACAACCGATTTTCACTTTATTGTCGCTTTTTCAATTGTCCTCGTTTTTATTATCACAGTTATGTGCTATTTATTCCCTCACTTTATTGTCGCTTTTTCAATTGTTCTCGTTTTGATTATCACGATCATGTGCTATTTATTCCCAGTTAAAAACGTGAAACTCTCAGAAGAACACATCAAAGCACTTAATAAAAGTTCTTTCGATAGCTTCATTGAAAAAAAAGCATTATTTATTGCCTTTATGGCCTTCTTAATGGGACTTTCTTACTCAAGTGTCCTCGCTTTCCTATCATCCTATGTTAAAGTCATTGATTTAGTACAGGTCAGCTCCTTATTTTTCGTTGTTTATGCCTTGGTCATCACCTTTACTCGACCACTTTCAGGCAAAATATTTGATAATCTTGGCGAAAAATTTGTCATGTATCCTAGCTACTTATTTTTAAGTGCCGGTCTCATTTTACTGAGCATGACAACCAGCAGTTGGTTGCTCCTAATCTCAGGTGGCGTCATTGGTCTAGGCTACGGTACTTTCATGTCAAATGGACAAGCCGTTTCTTTAAAGACTGTTAAAGACGAGCATCGGATCAGCGTTGCGCTCTCTACTTATTTTATTGGGCTAGACCTTGGTTTGGGTATCGGTCCTTATGTATTAGGGGAATTAAGAACTTTCCTATCTTTCCAAAATATCTACTTAGTTGCAAGTATTTTACCAATCATTTGTATGGCACTTTATAAAATTTATACGTCTAAGAAAGCTGTCAAAGCAGCACTATAAGATACTATCAAGACGCTAGGACAAAAGTCCTCAAAAAATAGGCTATGATCAATCTTCAATATTAATTGGAATTGACCATAGTCTATTTTTGTATAGCTTTTTGATACATTGTAAAGTAGCATGATCATGTTGTAAGAGATAATACCAAATCGGTATTCTTTTGCCAAAACAATGCGAAATCGGTGAAAAAACTCTGATATGAACCCTAAAACACAAAAAAACCGAGCGCTAGGCTCGGTTATTAGTGCGGAGAAAGGGACTTGAACCCTCACGACCAAAGTAGGTCACAGGATCCTTAATCCTGCGCGTCTGCCAATTCCGCCATCTCCGCGAAACAGTACTTTATTAGTATATCAAAGTAGCTGACACTCGTCAAGAGTTTTTTGAAAAATATTGACGTTTTTATTTTGGTCAATCAATAATTAACTTGATCAAATAAACCATCAGGTAAGTCATGGAAGCCTTTGCCTGCTTTATAATTCTCAAATTTGCCTAGTAAAAATTTATAGGCATCCATCCGGCTTTCGTAACGGATGATTGCGTCTTTAGCACGCACATCGTCTGTTTCATCCGCAACCTCTTGACTTTGGTTCATGGCCATTTCATTGACCATGATTTGTGTGGCTACCCAAGCTTCAAATTCTTGCATAAATTCTTGTTCGTATGTCATCTAACACTCCTTTATCTTTCTTTTCTCCCAACAATCCTGAGTATCAATCTTCTAGCACTTTCTGATAGGCCCAACGGGCGCCTTCAAACATCACCACACCGCATTTTTCAAAGCCGAGTTTGGTTAAAATATGCTGCATGATCTGGTTATCTGGATGCGTATCGACACGAAAATCTTGATAAGTATTGAACGTCTCAAAAACTGAGGTTAAAAAACCTTGTCCCAGAGCCTGCCCGCGAAATGCCGTTGATACCGCCATGCGATGAACAGTTACGTAGTCGTGATTATCATTACGCCACGCGCCTTGTATCAAATCATAAGCGGGGTCGAACCCAGCAATCACCGCAGCATAAGCTGCGGCCTTACCGTCCACTTTTAAGACATACGCCACATTATTTTCAATGTCTGACCTAACATCTGCCGCAGCAGGATAAGCGCTTTTCTGCCATTGATCAATCTCTTGCGCCTTCAAAAAAGCACGCGCACTCTCAATCACTGCCACAATTTCTGACAGATCCGTCAATTTGGCTTTTTCGATCATTTGCGCACCAACTTCACAACTGCCTCCGTCCGCGCCGTGTGCGGGAACATATCAACCGACTGGATATATTTGACATCATAAACCGATGCCAGCTTAACCAAATCACGCGCCAAAGTCGACACATTACAGGACACATAAACCATTTTTTCAGGCTGCGTCGCGATAATCGTGTCTAGCAACTTGTCGTCCAGCCCCGTCCGAGGCGGATCAACGATCAAGGCGGTCGCTCTGAACCCTTCAGCCACCCACTTAGGCACCACCGTTTCAGCCGTCCCGACTTCATAAATCCCGTCCGGCACATTGACCTTAGCGTCCTCTATTGATTCCGCAATGACATCCATGCCACGAATACTTTTAACCTTGCCCACAAAGGCGCGGCCAATGGTACCAGTCCCAGAATAGGCATCTATTAAATCATCGTCAGCACTCGCATCCATCGCCTTTACCGCCTCGCGGTAAAGCACATTAGTCTGTTCAGGATTGAGTTGATAAAAGGCCCGCGGGCTGAGTTCAAAGGTATAATCGAGCACGCCTTCTAAAATCGCACGCTCGCCCCAAAGAATCTCCGTCTCATCGCCATATATCTCAGACGACTTCTTACGATTGATATTCAAAGCAATCGTTTTAATCTCAGGAAATTTCTCCGTCAAACTCGCAATCGTTCGCGTCAACTCAACCGGAGTCGATGAGATGAAAATAAGCTGAACTTCCCCAGTATGATTAGCCCGACGGACCATAACCGTCCGAATACCATCAAACTTTCTTTCATTATAGATTGGAATCCGATGAAAAGTCAGTAATTCAGTCACTTCATTAATAATCGCTTGTGTTGTTTCATCTTGAACCAAACAGTTTTTGATCTCGACTAATTTATGGGAATTCTCCGCGAAAAGCCCTGCTCTGACTTTCTCGCCTAAAAACCGAGTTTGAAATTGCAACTTAGCCCGATAGTGCTCAGGTTTTTTCATCCCTATCGTCTTACGGACTTCGTAAGTTTCATAACCTTCCGGTTTAAACTTTTGTAGCGCCTGTCTCAGCACATCTTGCTTAAAAAGCAGCTGTTGCGGATAAGCCAAGTGCATGATCTGACAGCCGCCACACTGCTTATAGATATCACACATCGGCACCACGCGGTGTGGTGATCTTTTATTGAGTTTAAGTACTTTTGCCGTCGCATAATTGCGCTCGCTGGTCACGATTTCCGCATACACATCCTCGCCCTTGAGCGCACCCGGCACGAAAACCGTCGTTCCCTTAAAATTACCAACGCCTTCGCCATTGATACCGATTTTTTTGATTTTTAGTGGAATTTTTTGCTTAATTTTAAGAGTCATGTACCCATTTTACCATTTTTTTACGTATAATAAAGTATGCCTAAAATTATTTCACTTGAGAAGAAGAAACGTTTATATAAGGTCGTTTTTGACGATGAGCGCACGATTTATGTGACTGAGGATACGATTGTTCGGTTCTTTTTGTCAAAAGGTGCTGTGTTTGAAAACGCTGAAATTGAGAAAATCTCTGAATTTGCTGATTTTTCTAGGGGAAAAAATCTGGGACTCTACTATATTTCTTTCAAGCAACGGACTAAAAAAGAAGTCATTCGTTACTTGATCGACCATGAGATTCCAAATGTGCAAATTGCTAAAATCATTGATGCGCTTGAGGCATCACGTTTTATTGACGATCCTGCTTATGCTGAGTCTTTCGTTCGTGGCAAAATCCTAGGTAAGTCATCTGGCCCTCGGGGCAAAGTCCTAGGTAAGTCCTCAGGCCCCTATCAAATTCAGCAAAAATTAGTCGATAAAGGTATTGATAAAACTTTGGCACTAGAAAAGTTAGAACTTCTTTACGACTTTGACACACAAGTTGCCGTCGCAACGCATCTGGCTGAAAAATTAGTCATGAGCAAGTATAGTCGCCTACCACTCAAGGCCCTGAAAATGAAGATTGCAACGAATCTGACAAGCAAAGGCTTTTCCTATGATATTAGTAAAATTGCCATTGATAATTTAGAGCTCGAATCCGATGAAGACAATGAATCAGAACTTTTGCAAAAAGAATTAGATAAAATCATGCGCAAATACAGCCGAAAATATGACGGCTATGACCTCAAACAACGCGTCAGCAATGCCCTTGCCAGAAAAGGTTTTGATTTTGATGTCATTAATCGCGAGTTGCGCGAAATTGATTTTTAAACCAAAAAAGCTCAGATTTTGAGCTTTTATTTTGCTTTAAAATAGGGTGCTAGACTCTGAATTTCAGATTTTGTCAGCGCGCGATAATCACCTGCTTTCAAACGTTCATCTAACTGTATCGGTCCGATTTGAGTTCTCACCAGTTTGGTCACGAGTTTTCCAACACTTAAAAACATCTTGCGAATCTGTCGGTTTTTTCCCTCGCTGATGGTGACAATGGCGGTGTGGTCTGAAAGGATTGCTAATTTAGCAGGTGCTAATGACACATCCCCATCTATCACTAGACCTGCTCTAAATTTTCTCACGTCGTCAGGCTCTAGGGGCTCCTTCACCTCTACTTGATAGACTTTTTCAACGTGGGCTTCGGGTTTGATCAAATTGCGCCCTAGCTTGCCGTTGTCGGTGATGAGCAGTAGACCTTCAGATAGAAAATCAAGTCGTCCGATGATGTAGAGGTTGGTTTTGTCGATGTCGTTTGGCAAGATATCGAAAACGACTGGCAGGTCAGCATCCTTGTTGGCTGACAGGGTTCGTGCAGTTTTGTTGATCATGAAATAGCGGTGAGGTGGGAAGTTGATCTTGTGGCCGTCTAGCGTAAGGTTGTGTATATTGCTGTCGACCTGTTCATTACGCGCTGTGGTCACCTGATCATTGACCGCTACACGCTGATCACGCAGGATTTTTTTGATATCGGACTTTTTGACAGCACCATATTGGATTAAAACATCATCTATTCGCATTTTGAATTCCTATTTCTTGACCTTTTTTGACTTTTAAAATATAATTTAATTATAAGCATCTACTCAGTTCAGTAAACAAAGCGAATGAAACTCTTGAACGCTTTCTCAAAAATGAAGCAATGAGTATATTATACCTATTTGGGATAGAAAAAGCGAGGTAAACCTATGGCTTTTACAAATACAGTCGCCCGTTATGCAAGTTTCGGCACCATTCAATCCATCCCTGGCGAGGTCATCGACAGTTTTTGGTATATCATTGACAATAATCTCAAAGGTGTTTTCATTTTGGAAAATACGATTAACTTTGAATTGATGAACAATCACGGGGCACTTTCAGTTCGTTTTTCACAAGATGACGATCCTGAAACTTCTATGGTCATTGATTTTAATTATGAATTTGACAATGACTGGCCAAGACTCTTTCATGCTGTTGATAACATGGGGCGTGAAACGATCATGACACCGATGGAAATGTAGACATCAGCCAAATCATAACACACAAACTGACCGTTAAACGTCAGTTTTTTTGTCTTCTCGCATCCTCCAGACACTCGCAGACAAACAAAAAACACTTTTCTATTTTTGGTTTTTGTCTACTCATATGACACCGATGGAAATGTAGAAATCAGCCAAATCATAACACACAAACTGACCTTTAAACGTCAGTTTTTTTCTTCTCGCATCTTCCAGACGCTCGCAGACAAACAAAAAATACTTTTCTATTTTTGGCGTTTGTCTACTCATATCTTCGCAGACAAACAAAAAACAAGCCTCGTAAGACTTGCCTTTAATTTTTTTATTCAGAATCGTTTGCTACGAATGGAAGCAAAGCCATGATACGTGCGCGTTTGATTGCTGTTACAACTTTACGTTGATTTTTAGCAGAAGTACCTGTAACGCGACGTGGTAAAATTTTACCACGTTCTGAGATGAAACGTTTCAAAAGCTCAGTGTCTTTGTAGTCAACGTTTTCGATTTTGTTAGCTGCGATAAAGTCAACTTTTTTGCGGCGTTTGAAGCCACCACGACGTTGTTGTGCCATGTGTTTTCTCCTTATATTATTCTAGGCAGTTAATCTGCCCATCATTGATTAAAACGGTAGATCATCATCACTCAAGTTCATGGGTGTGCCACCAGAAAACGGATCGCTATCGCGGCCAAAGTCTGGAATGGCAGGTGAGCTCTGAGTTTGTGACGGTTGATTGCCACCGAAGTTTGAGTTTGTAGGTTGAGACTGTGAAGGTGTGTAACCACCACCTTGTTGACCACCTTCGCGCGCGCTACGACTTTCTAACATTTGGAAATTATCAGCAACCACTTCAGTCACGTAAACACGTTGACCTTGGGCATTCTCATAATTACGCGTTTGGATACGACCAGTAACGCCCAGAAGCGCACCTTTTTTCGCCCAATTTGCTAGATTTTCTGCAGCTTGACGCCAGATGACAACACGCCAGATGACAACATTAATGAAATCTGCTTCACGCTCACCATTAGCATTTTTAAAGGTACGATTTACCGCTAAGGTAAAAGTAGCTACTGCTTGATTGGCAGGGGTGTAACGTAGTTCAACATCTTTGGTCAAACGACCTACTAAAACAACATTATTAATCATGTTTTGTCCTTCCTGAAAACTAAAGTGTGCTTAAAATTAAGCTTCAACCTTAGTGATCATGTGACGTAAGATGTCGCCATTGATTTTCGCAAGACGGTCAAATTCGCTTGTTGCAGCTGAAGCTGTATCAGCTTCAAGTGTTACAAGACGGTACAAACCTTCGCGGAAATCATTGATTTCGTATGCAAGACGACGTTTTTCCCAATCTTTTGATTCAGAAATAGTTGCACCATTTTCTGTCAAGATTGTGTCAAAACGCTCAACAAGCGCTGTTTTTGCATCTTCGTCAATGTTTGGACGAATAATGTAAAGAATTTCGTACTTTGTAGTAGCCATTGATGTATCTCCTCCTTTTGGTCTAATGACTCAGGGCTTTTCCCTGAGTAAGTGAGAGTTACTCACAAGTATCTATTATAGCATATACGTTATATGTTTTGCAAGCTTTTTATTTATTTAGGAATTGACAGTATCTTAATTGCAAACTAAAATCCAAGAACTTAACTAGGTTATTATTTTTTAAGATTAGCTTATCTAATTTAGCATACTTTTTGAAAATGAATAAGCATGATTTAACTCGTCTTGACTGTGATAGGTCAGCATTTTTTGCTCACGTATATCAGCCATCGTTGAACGATCAATAACCCGACCATCCGTCAAGGTCATTTTCGTGAATTTAAAGCCAGTTGCCTCCTCATGTTCCGTGCTTTTTACACCATAAATCATGATAGATGGATCTTTAATGGGGTGGACTTGTAGCGTAATAGCTGTTCCAATCACAAAAAGAATCGGTACTAAATTATATAAAAGGTACCATTTATTCGCTGATTGTTTTTTCTTAGTCATCTTTGTTATCCTACTTTTTTCTTTACCATAACATACCAACCTTAAATCAAACATAACTATAATTATTCAGATTAATTTTACAAAAAAACTGATATCGGATCTAAATCCAATATCAGTCAATAATTTAACTTGAAAATTTGATTAACTTATGCGCCTATTTAAAATATTACGAAGTAAACCGACGACTTGTTTCCTATTCAAAATATGAAAGACCGAACCTTTTCCTATTCAAAATATGAAAGATCGAACCTATCAAAATGCTTCCTAAAATACTCACACAGGTAGAACTTTTTTCACCTGTTCTTGGTAAATTTTTTCGCTCATGCGAAGTAAATTGAGAGCGCTTTTCAGTAGAATGTTGCACTAACTCCTCTGATATCGGTGGAAAAATGCTGCCTTTTACTTCAACACTAGCATCGGAACTATCCACTTCCTCGGCGCATATTATTATAGAAGAAAAGCTGGCTGTCAAAACAACAATAAGTACCCTCAGCAATAGTAATCGTTTCTTTTTCATTGCCTTAGGCTTATGGGTTAAGTGGTTTACCATCTTTATCAAGTGCTTTAAATTTCAATTCGATTTGATTATTGAGCATATGGACTTTCTTAAGCGATGGATCTACTTTTCCAGAAAGACTAAGTTTGACTTCAGATTTTCCAGCTATAGGCGCATTTTGACCTGCAGCCTGTGGTGAATCAAGAACTGTCAAAATACCTGATTTAAAGTTCCTCAAATCAAAACTTGGTGTCGTGACGCCACCCGTCAATGTAAGAGAAGCAATTCCTTTTGTATCTGCAACGCCACCAGATACAGCCACGTAATCGACGTAATCTGCAATACTTACTTCCACTGGACGACCTGAACGATTTACTAGTTTACCCGCATCCCCTTCAATATCTTTAAATCCTGAGGCTTCAGTTGATGCGAATACCATTTCTGTTGGAATATCAATGTTAAGCCAAGTGTTAGGATCTTTCGGATCTGGCGACTTAGGGTTTGTATTATCAAAACCGACTTGACCCAAAACTTTTACTGATGCTGAAGAATCTGAAGTCCCGTTAGAGTTATCAATTGTAAGTGTCCCATTCCCATTATCGATAACTTCTGCAGAAGCTAGTGTGTTACCGACTGTGCTTGCAAGCATA
>OBID01000421.1_pt1 | contig 17932 bp, 13 predicted proteins | sample 1519781 | NCBI WGS metagenome assembly OBID01 (sample SAMEA3991478, study PRJEB22521) | metagenome | biome: anthropogenic terrestrial biome; feature: sewage plant; material: sludge | place: Sweden | collected 2012-09-26 | reverse complement strand
TGTGACTGGAGTTCAGACGTGTGCTCTTCCGATCTTTATGACAAATAAATTCACAGTATCACTTCAGAAAATAATTGACGAATTCAAGCTTGATGAGCTATACCTTCCAAAAGCAGCAGAAGAAATAATGATAAGTGAAAATGAAGTTAATCGTCCGGGACTGCAGTTAATGAATTTCTATGAATATTTTAATCCTGAACGAATTCAGGTATTGGGCAAAATGGAATTTGCATATTTATCCAGTATAGGCGAAGATGAGCGTACAGATATTATAGACAAGCTTTTTTCACATAAAATCCCCGTACTGATTATTACAAGAGAACTTGAATGTTTTCCTGAGATTGTCGTGCTTGCTGAAAAGCATAGTATTCCTGTTCTTAGATCAAAGGACAGTACGTCAAATTTTGTTGCAGCACTCATAGCTTTCCTTAACCTTAATCTTGCACCAAGAATAACAAGACACGGTGTACTTATTGAAATATACGGTGAAGGAGTTCTTATACTAGGTGAGAGCGGTGTAGGTAAAAGCGAAACTGCTATAGAACTTGTAAAAAGAGGACACAGACTTGTTGCCGATGATGCGGTCGAAATCAGAAAGGTTTCAAATATAAGTCTTATAGGAACTTCTCCTGATAATATCCGTCATTTTCTTGAACTCAGAGGCATAGGAATTATTAATGCAAGAAGACTGTTCGGTGTAGGTGCGGTCAAAGTAACCGAAAAAATAGACATGATAGTTGAACTTGAAATATGGAATCCTGAAAAGCTTTATGACAGAATGGGAGTTGACAGTGAATATATTTCAATTCTTGGTGTTAATGTTCCGTCACTGACTATACCTGTAAAGCCGGGAAGAAATCTTGCCGTTATACTTGAAGTTGCTGCAATGAATAACAGACAGAAAAAAATGGGATACAATGCTGCTCAGGAACTTTTAGGCAGGCTTGGTCTTGAAATGGATCAAAAAGAAACAATAAAGGATCTGTAAAAAATACATTTTCAGATACAGATAGGTGTCCGTCGCCTTCCAGACGATGGATTTCCTTAATATAAAGGTTTGAAATTTTTCATGTTTAAAGAGAGCAAAACAGTTTCTGACTGAGTAAAACCTTTTACTTTTAATATTAAAATATTTTCTGTATCTATATACACTGTGGAGGTTAGCATTTTGTTTATAGAATTAGATACACATTTTCATTCAGTAGCATCTACACATGCATATTCAACAGTTAAAGAAATAGCAAAGTCTGCTGCGGATTTTGGCCTGAAGGGATTTGCACTCACAGATCATGCACCTTCAATTTATGATGCACCGCATGTATGGCATTTTAGAAATCTTAAAGTTATTCCTGATTATATTGAAGGTGTAAGAGTAATAAAAGGCGTCGAAGCAAATATTTCCGATTTTGAAGGGAATATTGACATGAATAACTTTGAACTTGAATTTGTTGACTGGGTGATAGCATCATATCATTGGGTTATGGTTAAAAATCCTGATAATCAGGATTGTACAGAATCATATATCAGTCTTGCCAAAAATAATCCGAGAGTTGATGTAATAGGCCATGCAGGTGCTCCGAATTATCCTTTTGATATGGAAAGAGTACTGAAGGTATTTAAAGAATATGACAAGCTTGTTGAAATCAACGAATCAGCAATTCTTTATAAGGATGGAGCAAGAGAATTGAATGTAGAAATGCTAAAAATATGTAAAAAGTACGAAATTCCTATTATCGTCAATTCTGACGGCCATTATTGTGACCTGGTTGGAAGAGTATCAGAAGCTGAAAAAATGATAAAAGAAATAGGTTATCCTGAAGAATTGATAGCAAACAAACATGTTGAAAATATTTACAGGCGAATTAGTTCAAAAAGGCCTGATTTTGCAGTGAGGTGATAAAATGTCTTATATTGATGAACTTATATCTGTTTGTGAAAAATACCAATGCAGATATAAACTTGATGAACCATTGAAAAATCACACGACATTTAAAATCGGCGGTGCATGTAAAATAGCAGTATTTTTAAATTGCGAGGGTTGTGCTGTTGACATTATTAATTATTGTAGGAATAACAAAATTAAATTTGCAGTTATCGGAAACGGAAGCAATGTTATTGCAGAAGATAAAGGCTTTGACGGAGCTGTTCTTATACTTGGAAATGATTTTTCAAATATTAATTTTATACGTGATGAGGTTGTCGAGTGCGAAGCGGGACTTCTTCTGAGCAGACTGTGCGCTGTAATGATGCATGAAGGACTTTCAGGGCTTGAATTTGCCTATGGAATCCCCGGTACTGTCGGGGGTGCACTGTACATGAATGCAGGTGCATACGGAGGCGAAATTGCAGATATAGTTACATCTGCAGACTATATTGACAGTGACGGTATGGTAAAGACAATTATGAAGGAAAACATGGATTTATCTTATCGGCATAGTGCATTTATGAATTCAGGCAGGATTATTATACGTATACGTCTTAAGCTTCACAAAGGTGAAATACCTGAAATAGAGCAGAAAATGGAACAGCTTATAACACGAAGACGTGAAAAACAGCCTCTTAATTTTCCAAGCGCAGGAAGTACATTTAAAAGACCTGATGGTGCATACGCGTCAGCACTTATTGAACAGTGCGGACTTAAAGGATTATCTGTAGGTGATGCGCAGGTCAGCGAGAAACATAGTGGATTTGTAATAAACAAAGGCAATGCAACATGTGAGGATATTATAAATCTGGTCAATAAGGTAAAAGAAAAAGTCAGGTCTGATACAGGATATGAACTTGAGCTTGAACCTGAAATATTAAAATAAAAAGCGTGGAGAGATTTATATGCAGTTCATTATAGTAACAGGACTATCCGGATCAGGAAAATCATGTGCAATGAATATTCTTGAGGATATTGGATTTTATTGTATTGATAATATGCCGCCCCAGCTTATTTCTAAGTTTGTTGAAATATGCAGGGAAGGTACTATGGAGAAAATAGCTATAGCTGTTGATATACGATCAGGAGAAATGTTTACAAAAGAAACCCTTATGTCATTTGAAAAAATGCATAACGATCATTTTGATTTCAAGATACTGTATCTTGAAGCTGGAGATGATGTACTTGTAAAGAGATACAGGGAAACAAGACGTAAGCATCCGCTTGATTCGGAATTTGATGGATGTCTGCCTAAGGCAATTGCATATGAGCGTGAAAAGCTTAATTGCCTCAGAGAAATAGCAAACTATTACATAGATACGTCATATCTTAAAAATTCTCAGTTAAAAGAATCAATATCAAATCTTTTTCTTGAAAAATCAACGGATTCACTTTCGATAAAAGTCATGTCATTCGGTTTTAAATACGGCAGTTCTTCTGAGGCAGATCTGGTGTTTGATGTAAGGTGTCTGCCAAATCCTTTCTATATACCTGAACTTAAGTATATGACAGGTAATGATGAAATGGTACGAAATTATGTAATGGGATTTGAACAGTCAAACGTTTTGCTGTTTAAGCTTAAGGATCTTATAAGCTTCCTTCTTCCTCAGTATATTTATGAAGGTAAGAGTCAGCTTGTAATTGGTTTTGGTTGTACAGGGGGAAAACACCGTTCTGTTACATTTGCAGAGCTTATGGCGGAATATCTCATTGAACAGGGCTATACTGTACGTAAAACCCATAGAGATATTTCTAAAACTTAATCAAAATTATATTATAAAGGAGTATGGGTTTGTCTTTTTCAAATGATGTGAAATCTGAACTTATTTCGGCAGTTACAGATAAGGATAAAAAATTTGCATGTCTGTATGGAATGATTATTTTCTGCAAACAGTTCAGCAGGTCTGAAATATATCTTCAATCTGAAAGTACAGCAGTAGCTGAAATTTTTCCTAAGCTTATAAATGAAATTTTTAAAGGAAAAGTAAAAATAAATGAAGATATAAACAATAGGAAAAATGGGTCAGTTTTGTATTCATTTATGATAAATGACCAGGCTTCTATCGGCCTTATAGCCACCACATTTAATTTTGATCCGGAACAAAGAGAAATAGATATAAAAAAAATTGATAATAACAGCCTTTCAAATTTTATAGCAGGTGCTTTTTTAAGCTGCGGAAGTGTGACAAATCCTAATAATGAATATCATCTTGAATTTGTCCTTCCTGTAAAGCAGCTGTATGATGATCTTTCAGTTATTTTCAAGTCTATTGGTCTTGTTAACAAAATGGTCATTCGTAAAAATTCATATATTCTTTACTTTAAAGAGAGTGAAAATATAGAGGATATTCTTACATTTATGGGCGCACAGGGTTCTACTCTGGAACTTATAAATGTAAAAATACTTAAGGATGTACGAAACAGGGTAAATCGTATTTCAAATTGTGATATGGCAAACTGTAATAAAATAATTGAAGCATCTGTAAAACAAAAATTTGATATTGAGCTTATTGAGAAGACTATTGGAATAGAATCACTACCTGAAACTTTACAGGAGATAGCTTTTGCAAGGCTTAATAATCCTGAACTCAGCCTCAAGGAGCTTGGAGAAACACTTACTCCGCCTCTTGGAAGATCCGGAGTAAATCACAGATTAAAAAGACTGACACAGATAGCTGATAATATTAAGTCCTAGGATTAATTATTATGGAAGAGGAGATTTATGAGCAGTAATTTTATTCATTTGCATCTTCATAGTGAATACAGCTTGCTTGATGGTGCGTGCAGGATAAATGATATCGTTAGCAATGCAAAGAAGCTTGGACAATCTGCTGTTGCCATAACAGATCATGGGGTAATGTATGGGGCAGTAGATTTTTATAATGAAGCTCTCAGACAAGGAATAAAGCCTATAATCGGCTGTGAGGTATACGTAGCAAGACGTACAAGAAATGATAAGGTACATAAGCTTGACAGCTCGCCTTATCATTTAATTTTATTGTGCAAAAATAATACAGGATATCATAATCTTATAAAACTCGTATCAGAGGGATTTATAAGTGGATTTTATAATAAACCAAGAGTGGATATTGAACTTCTTGAAAAATATCATGAAGGGCTTATATGCCTTTCTGCATGTCTTGCCGGTGAAGTAGCTATACAGCTTGTAAATTATGATTATAACGGTGCTAAAAAAACAGTTGAATGCTATAACAGAATATTTGGTCAGGGAAATTATTATATTGAAGTTCAGAATCATGGAATACCGGAACAGCGTCGTATTCTTCCTAATCTTTATAAGCTTTCCCAGGAAACCGGAGTTCCGCTTGCTGCAACCAATGATGTTCATTATATAAATCATGATGATGCACAAATGCAGAAAGTTCTTATATGTATTCAGACAAATACTACAATTGACGACCCTGGTGCCATGAGTTTCCCGACTGATGAATTTTATATGAAAAGTGAAGCAGAAATGCTTGAGCTTTTCAGATCTGTTCCGTCAGCAGTATATAATACAAGTAAGATAGCAGAGCAGTGCAATATAACATTTGAATTTGGAGTAACAAAGCTTCCGTCTTTTACAATAGATGGCTGCAGTGATAATACAAAATTTTTTAAAGAACTCTGTTACATCGGAATGTATAGAAAATATGGAAAAGAACCTGATAAAAAGGTACAGGAAAGAATGGCATATGAGCTTGATATAATTGTAAAAATGGGTTATGTCAATTACTTTTTAATAGTATGGGATTTTATCAGATATGCAAAAGAAAATAATATACCGGTAGGTCCCGGCAGAGGTTCTGGTGCAGGCAGCATATGTGCATACTGTATTGATATTACAGGAATTGATCCTATGGAATACAATCTTCTTTTTGAACGTTTTCTTAACCCTGAAAGAATAAGTATGCCTGATTTTGATATTGATTTCTGTATTGAGGGGCGTCCGCATGTTATTGAATATGTAATTAAAAAATACGGCAGTGACAGGGTTGCACAGATTATTACTTTTGGTACTATGGCAGCGAGGGGCTCAATAAGAGATGCAGGACGTGCCATGGGTATACCATATAACGTATGTGATAAAACAGCAAAGCTTATTCCGAATAAACTTAATATTACAATAGATGAAGCTCTTTTAAAAAATGATGATCTTAAAAGTATGTATGATTCTGACCAGACAGTTCACAATCTTATAGAGATGGCACGTAGGATAGAGGGAATGCCAAGAAACACATCTACCCATGCAGCAGGTGTTGTTATTGCAAGTGCTCCTGTAAGTGACTTTGTACCACTTAAGAAAAATGAAGATTCAATTGTAACACAGTATACAATGACTGTTCTTGAAAGTCTGGGGCTGCTTAAAATGGACTTTCTTGGTCTCAGAAATCTTACTGTAATAAGAGACTGCATTCAGATTATTCATAAAACAAATCCTGAATTTGATATAAACAGAATTTCTACTGACGATAAAAATATTTATGCAATGCTTTCTAAGGGAAATACATCAGGAGTTTTTCAGTTTGAAAGCTCAGGAATGTGTTCAGTTATTATGAAGCTTGTACCGGACAGTATTGAAGATCTGATAGCTGTTATTTCACTTTACCGTCCCGGACCGATGGACTCAATACCTAAATATATTCAGAACAGGCATAGCCCTGAAAAAATAACGTACAAGCATCCGCTTCTTGAAAAAATTCTTGATGTAACATACGGATGCATAGTCTATCAGGAGCAGGTAATGGAAATATGCTGTACTCTTGCAGGTTATTCTTATGGACGTGCTGATCTTGTAAGACGTGCAATGGCTAAGAAAAAACATGATGTCATGGAGAAGGAAAGAATAAATTTTGTACACGGCTTAAAAAATGATGACGGAAGTATAAATTGTATAGGAGCAGTTGCAAATGGAATTCCTGAGGATATTGCAAACAGTATTTTTGATGAAATGATAAGCTTTGCTTCGTATGCTTTTAACAAATCACATGCTGCCGCATATGCTTACCTTGCATATCAGACAGCATATCTGAGGTGCTATTATTTTAAGGAATACATGTCGGCATTAATGACAAGTGTTCTGTCAAATACAAATAAGCTTATGGAGTATATGTCAGAGTGTGAGGCAAACGGAGTCAGGCATTTAAGCCCTTCAGTAAATGAGAGTTTTCTTAATTTTACAATAACTCATGACGGAATACGTTTCGGGCTTCTTGCAATAAAAAATCTTGGCAAAGGAGTTATAAACCAGATAATAGCTGAACGTGAAAAGAATGGTCTTTATACTTCACTTCAGGATTTTTGCAGACGAACAATAGAAAAGGACGTAAGCAAAAGAACAATTGAAAGTCTGATTTGCTCAGGTGCATTTGATGGTCTTGGATTAAACAGAAGACAGATGACAGATAATCTTGAAAGCATATTGACTTCATGTCAGCACGATAAGGATAATTATATAGAAGGGCAGCTTGATCTTTTCGGAGAAGTCAGTCAAAGATGCAAATATGAAGTCGAAATACCATATGTTGAAGAATATCCTGTAAAGGAACTTCTGAAAATGGAGAAGGAATCAACAGGAATGTATGTGTCAGGACATCCTCTTATGCAGTACATGTATCAAAGGAAGCTGATGAGAATTCCTGAAATTTCAGAAATAAACGACCGCGAATCCAATAAATACACAGATAATTCCCCTGTACAGATTATAGGAATTATTCAATCTGTAAAAAATCACATTACAAAAAAAGGTGATAAAATGTGCTTTGCCGTGCTTGAAGATCAGACAGATGATATTGACTGTGTTATTTTTCCTAAGGTATTTGATGCACTCCGATATCATATCACTCCAGGAGACATAATGTATGTTTCCGGAAAGCTTTCTGTAAAGGATGATGAGTGTAGTATTCTTGCAGATATACTGTTAAATGAAGAAGAATTTGCTCAGCTTGTAACAAGTAAGAAATTATGTATCAATACAAAAAGTACTGAGCTTGCAGGCATGCTTGACAATTTAAATGAGTATATGTCTTATGAGGGACATACATCCGTATGTTTTTATCTTTCTGATCTAAAAAGAATAATTTCACCTAAAGAAAAGAAAAAAATTGATATTACAAATGAATTATATGTTTTACTAAACAAAAAAATTTCAGGAGATAATATGACCTTTATTTAATAAATGTTTTACCGTTTAGGTCTTGACAAACTTTTTAAATGTAGTAAAATATATATTGGTAGTGTTATAATTTAAGTGAAAAGTTTCACAGTTGACTGAGTTAAACAGATATGGTTTTTATATATGTATAAATATTTAAAAATTGTATGGACCATATTAAATAAATAATAAGCCTTATCGGCAGAATGGAGTATTAAATATGATCAAGACTATTGGTGTTTTAACAAGTGGTGGAGATGCCCCTGGAATGAATGCTGCAGTTCGTGCAGTAACAAGAACTGCTATCAGTAAGGGAATAAAAGTTTGTGGTATCAGAAGAGGCTATAACGGCCTTATTAAAGGAGATATTATCGAAATGAACGAGCGTTCTGTATCAGATATTCTCCAGAACGGTGGTACATGCCTTTATACAGCAAGATGTCATGAATTCAGAACATCCGAGGGCGTTGACAAAGCAGTTGCTAAATGTAAAGAGATTGGTCTTGAAGGTATAGTCGTTATAGGCGGTGACGGTTCATTCAGAGGAGCTGCCGATTTATCAGCAAAGGGTATTCTTTGTGTAGGACTTCCTGGTACAATAGATAATGATATTGCATGTACAGAGTATACAATTGGTTATGATACTGCAATGAATACTGCACTTGAAATGGTTGACAAGATAAGAGATACTGCACAATCGCATGACCGCTGCAGTGTAGTTGAGGTAATGGGAAGAAATGCAGGACATATTGCAGTTAATACAGGAATTGCATGTGGAGCTACAGAAATTATTACACCTGAAATGCCATATGATCTAAATGAAATAGCAAAAAAAATGCTTGAAACAAGAAAGACAGGAAAACAGCATTTTATTATTGTTGTTTCCGAAGGTGTGGGACATTCAACAGAAATCGCACAGATTCTTCAGGAAAAGACAGGCATAGAAGCAAGAGCTACTATTCTCGGCCATGTACAGAGAGGTGGATCACCTACTGTAAGAGACAGGGTTGTTGCAACACAGATGGGTCATTATGCTGTTGAGCTTCTTGCACAGGGAATAGGAAACAGAGTTGTGGGCATGCAGAAAAATTCTATTGTTGATTTTGACATTCAGGAAGCATTGTCAATGACAAAGCCTTTTGAAGAAAATCTTTATAAGATTGCTACTGAAATAGCATTCTGATATTAAGTAAGATCAAAATATTTCCCCTGGACGTACAAATTTGACGTTTGTATAATCAGGGGATTTTTGTTTTATACGTATTGTAAAAAATATAAAATTTATTTAGTGAATCATAATGTTTTTTATAAAAAAGCTTGACATTATATATATTATGATGTTAAAATTAATCATACAGCAGTTATTCACAAATAATAATTATAGAAATTTCACAAATAAATGAATATATGCAAGTCGTATTATTTACAACAAGGATTTAGATTTTACGATGTCATATATGAATTTTGTATAAACTATAATATATTTTAAGGAGTATTTTACGGTAAAATTATAATATGAGGTGAAAAAATTGAAGGACAAGGAAAAAAAACTTACTGACATATCTAATCCGGCTTTAGTTTATGCCATGGAGGTACTTAAAGAAAAAAAAGATAAAAATTCCGAAATGAAATTTATATCAGAACTCAGCAGAGCGCGTTTTATTTCCCCGGCAATCATTGAAGTAAAGGATGAAAACGGAGAATACAAGCTGGCAGAAACTGACAGAATTTCGGATCCGGAAAATACACGTATAAATTTTATGATGCTTACCCAGAATACAGGCAAAAAGTTCTTGCCTGCATTTACTGATATGGATGAATTGAAAAAATGGAGAAAGGAAGAAAAACTCCAGACTGTAGTAACTACATTTGATAACCACATGGAAATGATATTAAATGATGATGACGGCCCGAGCGGTTTTGTAATAAATCCATTCGGCTCAAATATGATTCTGCCGAGAGAACTTCTCGCACAGCTTAAGGAATCAGCAGATAAGCACAGGGACGAAAAAGTAATGATAGGGGATCCTGGGGAGTATCCTGACGATCTTGTGGGAGCACTTGCTGATTTCTTTGAGGAAAATGGTACTGTTGAAAAAGCTTATATTTTGATGATGAAACGCGGAGAGCAGGAAAGTTATTTGCTTATTATTGATTTTGACAATGCAGATGATGATCTTCAAAGACATAAATTATTTGATGCGGCTGCTGAAGCTACAAAGGATCACCTTAATGGCCTTAGCTTATCTATTGCATCATTTGCAGATGAGTTAGGAAAAAAAGCTGCAGATAACAAATTGCCTTTTTATACAAGATAATAAAATACCCATTGCACATTCAGATTGCAATGGGTATTTCTGTGTAGTTAAATATATGATACAAAATGTTATATTTGTTTAATTACACATATTCGAAATATTTTTTATGATATTTATTGAACTATATTGACAACTTAAATTATTTGTGTTATAATAAAAACACGGTAATACAAACGAGGAAAGATGTACATTACCTTTAAAAAGAAATTTTCAAACAAATAGTGTTTTTCTCATATCTCCTTTAGAACGCCTTATTTTTTTAAATAAGGCGTTCTCCCTTTGTAACTAAAAAACATATATTATATGGATAAATGTGTAATTAACATTATATAGAATGTGTAATAAAATATTAATAAAATAATTATCGTTTTTTTGTTGACCTTGTATGCAAAATAGGTTATTATATAATATGTATGATTATTTATTATTAAATTTGGAGGTCACATATTGAGCCATTATGTTTCAGCATCTATATTAGGTGCTAATATATTAAATCTTGGAGCTGAATGCAGAAAACTGGAAGAAAATAAGATTGATATGCTGCATTTTGATGTTATGGATGGCCATTTTGTAAATAATATATCATTTGGTTTGCCAGTGCTTAAGGCACTTGACAAATGCTATGATATTTTTATGGATGTTCATCTGATGATAAGTGAACCCCTCAGATATATTAAACAATTTGCCGAAGCAGGCAGTGATATGATAACGTTTCATGTTGAAAGCTTAAGCGATCCTGATGAAACTATTAAAGCCATAAAAAACTTCGGGATGAAGGCAGGTATATCTGTTAAACCGGAAACGCCTGTAGAAAGTATTTATAAATATCTCCATGATGTGGATATGGTATTGATAATGACTGTCGAACCCGGATTCGGAGGACAGGGATTTATTTATGAAATGATTGAAAAAGTAAAGACGCTGAAGAAATATCTTACAGATAACAGTATCAGTGTTATTATTGAGGTTGACGGCGGAATTAACGACAAAACTGCAGTTATTGCAAAGGATGCAGGGGCAGATATACTTGTATCCGGAAGTTATTTGTTCAATGCCGCATCAATGTCAGAAGCTTTAAAAGCTTTAAAATAATATTTTCCCTGATAGTTTGTCAGCAGCATTACATTTAAAAATGCACGAATAATATTCTTCTGTATAAGCTAGCAGTGTTTTATCAGTACTGTATTTAAATCCATGATTTATTGCAGTGTCCAGTATTCCACTGTAGCTTTCAGAATGTATATTAATTATAAGCCTGAAAATATTATCAGAATAATATAATGTACTTCCTATATGACTTTCACAGAAATACTTAAGAAAATCAATGGAAAATCTGATAAGCATTTTTGCAGATCTTGTTTCAAGAATGATGAATTCAGAAATATTTTCCTCAGGTTGATCCGGTTGTTCATATAAACTGTTATCAATTGCAGATATATATAATATGCAGCCATTATTTATACAGGAAAATGCTTCAATATACAAGGGCTCATTGTATAGGTCAAGACCTAGATTTAGTCGTACTTCATCAATTACACTCGATACAAATTCCTTTGTGTTTTTATTGCTGTTTTCAAGACTTTCAAAATTAACATTATGATTTTCGAGATCAGTTTCTGTAAGTGATACTTTTACTGTAAGACTGCTAAGCTGCTCAATTATCATCTTAACACCTCCGTCTTCAAAGTTTTTCTTTCGCAACTTAGATTCAGAAATAACTGTATAATAAAATGGATCAGATGCATAGTACATCAACTCCGTTGGTTTAATTATCCGGCATAACGTTTTTTGGCACATGATATAATCAGGTGCTGTCTGTAATCAGTTTTTAATTTAAATAAGAGTTTATTATTTTTAAGATGGTAAGGTGCTGCCGGTTTGTATTCATCAGGAAATTGTTATCCTGATGAATGAATACTCAATGCATAGTATAAAAAAGAATATCTCATGCATAAAATATTAAAGATATGATTACAAAAAATGAAATACTCCGTCAGATATGCGGAGACATTTGCCTGAGTTATAAATAATATGATTACCGTCAAAATGTTGTATATTCGGTAATACTATATAGTAATATTATATACATCATTTGTATTGTGGTGTATACTAAAAATTGGGATTTTTAAAGTCTTTTAAAATAAAAAAGGAGTATAAAAATATGAAAAAAAATAAAGGTATGAAAATATATAGACAGAAAAAGAAAAATGGTAAAAATTCAAATCAGATTTTATCCCTTCTTGGTACATGTGCAGTAGTATTCGGTGTTGGTATATTTGGATATTATGTAGTTGCAGTTCCTGTATATGACCTTATAACTTCTGCAGGAGACGATACATCAGACAGTAGTTCATCACAAACAGCTGAAGTAACGACTGCTCCGAAGATCACTGAAAATAGTGAGACGACTGTTTCATCAGCAAAAAAGATTTTTTCAGATTTAGATGAGAAAACATCATCTGAAACAACGAAGCCAGCGGTAACAACTGCTCCGGATTCAACAAAAACAACAAAACCTTCAGAAACCAAAACTGAGGCACAGGTTACAAGAGCTCCGGTTTTATCAGATGAAGGGGGATCATATTATCTTACAACCTCTGATATATCTGACCTTAATACACTTGTAGACAGATTAAACAATATACATGGTTACAGCTCTGTAGTTCTTCCTCTTAAAGTTACAGGAGGAAAGCTTTACTATAAATCAAATGTTGAAACGGCATCACTGTCAGGAGTCATTTCATCTGATGTTTCCCTTTATGATATGGTAAGAATCATATCTGAGTGTGGAATGGAGCCTGTAGCAGAAATAAGCACGATAGCAGATAATATTTATCCGCTTACATATAAAAAATCAGCATATCAGTTTGATGATGGTGTTACCGGGGAATGGCTTGACAATAAACCTGATCAGGGTGGAAAACCATGGATTTCACCTTTTTCTGATTACACAATAAGCTATCTGTCAGACATTACGAGTGAAATAACCAGTGCAGGAATCAAGAAGGTAATATGCACGGATACATATTTTCCAGCTTTTCGTGATAAGGATTTAGGTTACATAGGCGATCTGGTAAATCCTGAAACCCGCTATAAAGGGCTTACAGATCTTATCAATACATTAAACAGTAAAGCTTCAGCAAACAATGGTGAGGTAATGCTTTCGGTATCTGCATCTGATGTGATAAATTCTTCATCTGAGGTATTCAAACCTGATGAACTGGGAAAAATGTCAGCAGTTGTTACAATAAATATGAACGATTTTTCCGGACAGAGTATCGGAGACATTATGAATAAAATTAAACATAAATCAGGCAGCATGAAAGTAGTTCCATGTATCATATCAAGTAGTGTATCAGCTTCTGATCTGACATCAATTGTAGATTCTCTTAGTAATTCAGGATATAAATATTATGTGGTCAAATAATTTATTTTCCCTGAAAAGTTATTTGCATTTTGAGGTATAAAAGTATGTAATTAAGTACAAGCTATATTTTTGTTTAAGACATAATCAGAACTTATACACCCGGAGCAATATGTCAGGAGCACAGTGATATATTATTTAAAATAAAAGAAAGGTAAACGTATGCACGAAACATTATCAGAATTTCTGAAGGGCTTTGGAGAACAGATAGTAACATTCAAAGGTTTTGCATGTGCATTTGCACTGCTGTTTGTTGACTTTTGTGCTATTGCTATTTTCTGCAAATCATATTCAGAAAAGAAATTTTGTCATAAGAAATGGAACAGGCGTTTTGAATACCTGGCATTAGTCGATGAAAACAGAGTAATTCCAATAGAAAATTCTGAAATACTGCTTGGCAGACACCGTTCTTCAGATATACAGTTTCCAGATTTATCTGTTTCACGTTATCATGCAGTACTGACATTTTCAGATGGCATACTTTTACTCGATGACCTGAATTCTAAATCCGGTACATATGTAAATGGGAAAAGAATAAAATCAGCAGTAATTAAAATAAATGATGAAATACGTATCGGAGCAATGATATTTTCTATTAAAAAAATAAAGGATGGAGATAATGGTAAAAGAAAAAAAGAAGCTTAATTATTTTTTTATAAGGCTTTTGATACTTCTGACTCATAGTATTCTTCTCGGAACTATATATCTGAATGGAAATTACACTGATATTATGGAGGTAATTAAGCTTTCAGCAGTAGTTCTTACTTCTGATATCATATATTTTATAATTGCAGGGTGTATGGAACAGGATACATATACAGTTGATTTTCTGCTTATCCTCATTATGAATATAAGTATGATATTTCAGTCGTGTTTCGGTAATGTTCATTTTAATCTTAAACATTTTATAACCATTGTTGCAGGTATGGTAACATATCATATAGGATATTACTTTACAAGAAACAGTTTTAAATCCGAAAAGCTCAAACCGTATTATTATGCAGGAACAATATTACTTATAGGGGTAATAGTCCTGTTTACGGGAAGTCGCAGTATGTGGATAGATTTTGGTGCCTTTTCAATTCAGCCTTCAGAATTTATGAAGCCGTTATTTATACTGATCTGTGCCACATCACTCTATAAACAGCAGGATAAGAAAAAAATATGGTATTTCATGGTTACACCAAATAATCTCGCAATGTTTGCAATGGCTGCAGTGATATTCGGATTGCAGTGGTGGTGCAGGGATCTTGGAAGTATACCAACATTCGCAGCAGTCATTGGATGTGCGATTATAAACCGTATGTGTTATCCGAGAGCAAAATTCTCAAAGAAAAAAATAGTATTTCTTGTTGTTATGATCCTTGCTGCCGCACTTGTTGCAATAAAATTTGCTCCTGGGTATGTTAAAGACAGATTATATGTTGATATATGGGCTCATATGGACGGAAACGGATATCAGCAAAGCCGTGCACTCATTGCAATTGCAGAAGGAGGCTGGCTTGGAAAAGGCCCTGGATTCGGAAGATTGTATAAGGTGGCAGCATATGATACTGATATTGTTTTCTCAGCAGTATCAGAAGAATGGGGTTTGCTTGCTGTAATACTATTTGTTGTTCTTATATTGCTTTTGCTTGCAACATCACTTATCAATACTCCGCGCTGCTATTATCATGGAACAATTGCTGTAGGTGTTACAGCAGTATTCGTTGTACAGATGTCACTGAATATATTTGGTTCATGCAATCTTATACCATTTACAGGAGTAACATTACCATTCCTTTCAAACGGAGGTACATCGATGGTTACAAGTGCATTTCTTGTCGGAATGCTTAAAGCTTCACAATCACCGGTATTTGTGCGCAATATTGTTGCCAAAAAACCTGATAAATCAGAAAAGAGGGGATAGTTATGAGAAGCATAAAGAGAAATATGCGGCTGATAACGCTGATGCTATCATTATTCTGCGTTGGATTAATTATTCTTGTCGCAAAGTTATATAAAGAATCTTCATATTACATCGTCAATTCTGACAATGCAATGCTTGGAAAAGTATATGACAGAAATGGTGAGGTTTTATTTGACCAGAATGCATCTGCTGATGTATATGGATATGATTATTTTACTGATATAACAAACTTCATCGGTAATGACAGCGGACAAATGACAAACACACTTGTTTCAAAAAATCTTGAACTTCTTAATAATTATTCATTTTCTGTAGGTGCATATACTTCTGACGGCAAAAGTGCCATACACACTACTCTTGATCATAAAGCAAACAGAGCTGTATATGATGCGTTCGGAGTAAAAAATGGTACAGCAATAGCATATAACTATAAAACAGGAGAGATCTTAATTTGTGTAAGTAAGCCAGGTTTGAATCCGTTTGGAGGATACACTGATCTTGAGGATGGAAGTATGATCTGCAAGGCATTTTATAAATTTACTCCTGGATCAACTCAGAAAGTTGCTACTCTTGTAGCTGCTCATGAAGCTATGGGGACAGAGCTTATTTCTTCAAAGGTATTTGAATGTACCGGAACTTATACAAATAAAAGCGGAGAAGAAATATTCTGTCATAATTTATATGGCCACGGTACACAGGATATTGTTGCTGCATTTGAAAACAGCTGTAACCCGTATTTTGCACAATTAGTTGAGGATAATGATTTTAATCTTGAGACTGTAATCAAAACATTTAAAAAAATGGGCTATTCGGTTAATGATTCAGAACCATATAAGCTCCAGATAAATGGTATAGATGTAAAGACAGCCTCTACAAATCTTAAGGATAAAAATGAATTCTCAACACAGTGGGGATGTATCGGACAGGGAGACACTATGGTAAGTCCGTGTATGATGATGATGTGGCAGAGTGCGATTGCTAATGAAACAGGAAAAGCAACAGTCCCATATGTTATCGGACATACAACAAGGTTTGATGGTTCTCCTGACAATTATGCAATAAATAATTATACTGATGGCTTATTTGAATCTCAGACAGCTTCATATGTAAAGAATGTTATGATGCAGAACGGGCAGAGATATACTGATACAATTCCAGGATATACCCTTGGGCTTAAAAGCGGAACGGCACAGGTCAAAAATGGTGCTGAAGAAAACTCATTTCTTACCGGATTTGATACAAATCCTGACCACCCTATAGCATTCTGTGTTTTAATTGAAAACAGGGTTTCAGGAGAAATTACAACAGACTCCATAGTTCATACATTATTATCATCAATAAATTAAAATAATTATCAGCCTTTTTCGGATTATGGGGAGGCTGATAATTGATAATAGCAGTAGTTTTCTGGACTACTCCTTGTTATGGATATTTTGGTATAATAATATATGAACCAATAATATGGATACTATGCTACACATTCATTCTCATAGCTTTTTTCACTGATCCGTTAATAAAAAAACATTTGAAAAATAAAAATATTGTGCATATGTTGACGAATGACAAAAAAATGCGTATAATTATATTGTATGAATTTTATTTATCAGGAGGTGGCTGCATGGTTAATTATTATGAAGAAACTGAATTTGTTAAAGAATATTTTAAGCATTATGACGATACATTTACTTGGTATGTTCCTGATGATAAACTTTCACATTCTTTAGCCGAAGAACTTATTAACGAAGTCGGCAACAATCAACATCTTCATATACATAAATATCTGACCACATTAACTGTACTTGCGAAACATAAGGAACGGAATGATGTTCTTTTTCTTCTGCCAAATAAGGAATGTGCACTGGTACATTTATCATATGGTACCAAGCAAACTGAAAAGGACGATTTGCACTTTGTCTTTTTTAATAATTGTGAAGCCTCTTTGAAGTATATAACAAAGCAATATAAGACTGAATGTCTTGGTGAAAAAGGGTTTGTCCTTTCGGCAAAGGATAAGATAGAGATAATGATTTTTCTTATTCAGCTTATTTTATTTTTTATTGTTTCATCGGGAAAACGAGGAATACCGATGGTGTGTATCGGAATCATACTGTATGTAATGATTCTGCTCGACTGGAGATCAAGTGGGTTTAACTTATTCCGGGATAAAAAACTGTATCATAGTAAAGTTATTCCGCTACTGAGA
>OBID01000420.1_pt1 | contig 17985 bp, 14 predicted proteins | sample 1519781 | NCBI WGS metagenome assembly OBID01 (sample SAMEA3991478, study PRJEB22521) | metagenome | biome: anthropogenic terrestrial biome; feature: sewage plant; material: sludge | place: Sweden | collected 2012-09-26 | reverse complement strand
GCGCAGCTTATGATATTATTAAAACAACAAATAGACTTCCTGCTGTATGCGGACGTGTATGCCCTCAGGAAAATCAATGCGAAGACAAGTGCGTAAGAGGAATAAAGGGCGAACCTGTTGCAATAGGAAGACTTGAAAGATTCGTAGCAGATTACATAATGGAGAACAACGCTTCAACAGTAGCAAAGCCAAAATCAAACGGAAAGAAAGTTGCAGTAGTCGGTGCAGGACCGTCAGGTCTTACATGTGCTGGAAATCTGGCACAGCTAGGCTACAAGGTAACAATATTTGAAGCATTTCATGTGGCAGGCGGCGTTCTGATGTACGGCATCCCGGAATTCAGACTTCCTAAGGCTATAGTTCAGAAAGAAATAAATTCACTTCTGGAGCTTGGCGTTGAAATTATGACAAACATGGTAATAGGAAAAGTATTGTCACTGGATGATATAATAGATATGGGTTATGAGGCGATATTTATAGGATCAGGTGCTGGCCTTCCTAATTTTATGGGAATAGAAGGCGAGTCACTTATAGGAGTATTTTCAGCAAACGAATATCTTACAAGAATAAATCTCATGAAGGGATATCTTGAAGAATATGATACGCCTGTAATCAAATCTAAAAATGTTGCTGTAGTAGGCGGCGGAAATGTTGCTATGGATGCTGCAAGAAGTGCAATCAGAATGGGCGCAGAACATGTATATATAGTTTACAGACGTTCACAGGACGAACTTCCGGCACGTAAGGAAGAAGTGTATCATGCCAAGGAAGAGGGCATAGAATTTATGTTCCTTACAAATCCGGTAAAAATAAATGGCGATGAAAATGGCAGGGCTGAGTCAATGGAATGTATAAAAATGCAGCTTAGTGAGCCAGATGAAAGCGGAAGAAAAAAATCAGTACCAATCAAGAATTCTGATTTTATTATTCCTGTGGATACAGTAATTATGTCAGTAGGTACTTCACCTAATCCTCTTATAAGAAAAACTACAACTGGAATTGAAGTAAACAATAGAGGATGCCTTGTAGTAGATGAAGACATGATGACAACAAGAAAAGGAATATATGCGGGCGGTGATGCTGTAACTGGTGCAGCTACAGTAATTCTTGCAATGGGTGCAGGCAGAGCAGCGGCAGCATCTATTGACAAATATATTTCTAAAAAATAAAAAAATATTAATAATTTTATGGAGGAATTTGAATGAACTTTTCACCAATGGTACTTGCAGCTGAGGCAGCGACATCGACAACAACAGGGGCTTCACCACTTTTGTCAATGTTAATTACATTTGTTCCTATTCTGCTGATCTTTTATCTCTTTTTAATAAGGCCGCAGAAAAAAAGAGAAAAGGAAGAAAAGTCCCTTAGGGATAATCTCACTATAGGAGATGAAATTGTAACTATAGGCGGAATTATAGGCATAGTTGTACGCCAGAATGACGATACGCTTGTTATAGAAACAGGAGGGGACAGAAGTAAGCTTCGTATACAGAGAACTGCTGTAAGAGAAAACATAACAGCACGTGAAAATGCACGAGCTGCATCCGGATCAAAGTCATCAACTTCCCCTATTGTATCAACTTCACCTGAAGTTTCAGACAATAAAGAAAATACGGAAAAGACTGAAAAAAAATCAAAGTTAGAAAAAAAATCAAAGGAAAGCGAATAACGGGAATAATTGTTCATTGTCAGTAATATTAATATATATATCTTTTTACAGATATATATATTATATACGGACGGTGATTTTATGCACAGGTGCGATCATCCATGCATCCAAAGCAGTTTATTATTGATCGCAGGTGTTTCTTCTATTGCAGGAATACTTGCGATTATTTTATTATCATTGTTAGTTTCAGGTATTATGGTTTATGTTGATATACCTGATAAAATATGCAGACTCTTATCAATAGCAATTCTTGCGTCAGGTTCGTTTGTATCAGGAAAATATGGTGCTGTAAGGAAACGAAAGCATGGCATTGTTATAGGTGCATTGTGCGGCATGTGCACATGTCTTATAATGATAATTGTATATATAATTATATCAGAGGGTGTAACTTTTTCTAACATATTTATTAAAATATTCATTTCAATGCTTTCAGGAGCGATTGGAGGAGTACAAGGGGTAAATAAGAAAATATCCAAACCGCCCATATAAATACATAAAAAAGAAACATTAAGGTTCAGTGTTTTGCTAAAATGCACTATATATATTAACGTATAACTTTATAAATTGTTGAAATGACGTTATGCTTGTCTGATTTGTGATTATTGTGTAAAAAGCCTTGAAAAAAATATGTTCTTGTGATATAATAGTACTCAAGTTATTAAAAAATACAATTTTTTTGGAGGGTGTAGAGTTATGAAGCATATTAAAACTATTAATAAAGCAAACTTGAAAGAAACTGCCAAAAAGGGTGGCTGCGGTAAATGTCAGGCTTCATGTCAGTCAGCATGTAAAACATCATGTACAGTAGCAAATCAGAAATGCGAAAAGTAGGTTTTATTTTTTGTTAGCTGAAAAAGGGACAATGCTGTTATTGTCCCTTTTTGTATTGCTTAAAAAATTCAGATTATTTGGAGGAACGGTAATGATACATAAATATAAGCTTGCAGGATATAACATCGTGCTGGATGTAAACAGTGGTGGTGTCCATGTAGTAGATGATTTAACATATGATATACTTGATAATATAGAGCCTCCTTTCAACGATAAATGCCCTGAAAATGTTATTGAAAAGCTTTTGAAGTTTTATAAAAAAGAGGATATAGAAAGCTGTTATGATGAGGTTATTGAACTTTACACTGAAAAAATACTTTTCAGTGATGATGATTATGAAAAATATGCAAAATTTTCAGTATCATCACCTGTAAAGGCAATGTGTCTTCATATTGCACATGACTGCAATCTCAGATGTAAGTACTGTTTTGCATCAACAGGGGATTTTGGCGGTGGAAGAAAGCTTATGTCATTTGAGACGGGAAAAAAAGCTATTGATTTTCTTCTTGAAAAATCTGCTGACAGAGAGAATCTTGAACTTGACTTCTTTGGCGGAGAACCTCTGATGAATTTTGATGTTGTAAAGCAGATAGTTGAGTATGCACGTTCTAAGGAATCAGAATATAAAAAAAGATTCCGCTTTACAATTACTACAAACGGAATGCTTCTTAACGATTCAAACACAGAATTTATCAACAAAGAAATGTCAAACGTAGTTCTTTCAGTTGACGGAAGACGCGAGGTAAATGATAAAGTAAGAAAAAGAGTGGACGGAACCGGATGCTATGACACAATAATGCCTAAATTCAAAGCACTTGTTGATGCAAGGGGTGATAAGGACTATTATGTAAGAGGAACATTCACAAAGTATAATCTTGATTTTTCTGAAGATGTATTCAGTCTTTATGAAGCTGGATTTGATCAGATTTCAGTTGAGCCGGTTGTATGTGATCAGTGTGAACCTTATGCTATTACAGAGGGAGAGCTCCCACAGATATTCAAGGAATATGAAAAGCTTTCACAGAGAATTCTTGACCTTGAGAAGACAGGAAAGAAATTTAATTTCTTCCATTTCATGCTTGACCTTGATCAGGGACCATGTGCAATCAAAAGACTTAGAGGCTGTGGTTCAGGAAATGAATATGTAGCTATTACACCTGACGGTGATATTTATCCATGTCACCAGTTTGTCGGGAATCCAGACTTTAAAATGGGTAATCTTGATGATGGTACATTTGACCTTGAAATGAAAGAGACATTTGCCGGTGCAAATATATATACAAAGCCGGAATGTAAAAAATGTTGGGCAAAATTCTATTGCAGCGGCGGATGCAATGCTAACAATTATCAGTATGCAGGTGACATTCATAATGCTCATAAGCTTTCATGTCAGCTTCAGAAAAAGCGTCTTGAATGTGCTATAATGTTAAAAGCAGCGAAAATTGATAACATAAATGACTTTAATTGAAAAAACAATCGTTTTTCGAAACAAATTACGAAAAACGATTATTTTTTTGTTGCATTTTCAGCATATTTGCTGTATAATAAGAGAATAACAAAAAGAGGTGACGTTTATGATTTTATCTGAAAAAAGAAGCAAAAAGATAGTTTTGATTATGGATATACTATTTTATTTAATGCTTCTGGTTTTAACAGCTATTGTAAGTAAAAGACAAATTTATATTAATGTATTACATGTATATTTTAAGGCGGTTACGATATGCGGATTAATAACTGCTGTCAACTGCATTCAGCTGCTTTGGATAATTATTACATATAAAAGATCCGGATTTTTTTTATCCTCACTGCTGTGCGGAATAAACATAATAAGTATGTTAATTCCGATAGTACGTGGTATGGATACGAAAACGGTACCTGGGATAGCGATTGTGCTTGTCAACTGGGTAACACTTGCGACAGTATATAAATATATAAGTGAGACTGATAAGGGAAAACAAATGCTTCTTGTTCAGGCAAACACCGATAGTCTCACAGGGTTACCTAATATGCGTGCATTTCAAAAACATATAAAAGAACTTGTGGAAAACAATCAGAAGTTTGCTATTGTATTTATTGATATCGATAATTTTAAAATAATTAATGATGTTGCCGGACATAATATGGGTGACAGCGTTCTGAAATTTGTTTCTCACGAATGGACAAAAAGGCTTGATGACGGTGATTATATTGTGAGAATAGGCGGAGACGAATTTGCTATTGCCATTACTGTCAAAAACACAAAAATGTCAGTAATAGAGCATGTAAATAATATTTCAGATATAATGAATACTGGTTTAGGATTATCATATGGAATGTTCAGAGTTACTGCAAGTTTTGGCATAGCTTTTTATCCTGAAGACGGAACAGACTGTACTACTCTCCTGAGCTGTGCTGATACGGCAATGTATCATTCAAAAGATGATGGAAAAGCTAAGGTTACCATATATAACAGCAACATGCTTGATAAGCTCAGAGTAAGTGTTGAGATAGAACATCTTATAAAAGATGCAGTCAGGAATGAGCGTTTTTTTATGGTTTTTCAGCCGCAGTATAGTGCAAAGAACCATATACTCAAAGGTTTTGAAGCTTTGATCCGAATAAATGATTCAGGAAAGACAATATATCCGGGCAGCTTTATTTCTGTTGCTGAGAGCAATGGTCTCATATATAATATTGACAGATGGGTTATGAGAAATATTATGACTCGTTTTTCAGAGCTGTTGAATGAATATGAAACTGATATAACAATTTCAATAAATATTTCAGCAGCGCATCTTCTTGATAAGGAATTTGTCTCTGAAACAAAAAAATTAATACAGGAAACAGGATTCCCCTCCAAATGTTTAGAAATTGAAGTTACAGAGTCTGTATGTCTTACTTCTATTGAACATGCTGCTGATGTATTAAGGCAGCTGCATGATATGGGAATAACACTTGTAATAGATGATTTTGGTACTGGATATGCATCACTGAGCTATCTTTCAAAGCTTCCGGTGCAGATTGTCAAAATAGATAAAACTTTTATTGATAATATAGCTGTGAGCAAGGGTGCTGATGATTTCGTCGAGGCTATTATTTCAATGGGACACACATTAAAAATGGATATAATTGCAGAAGGTGTTGAGGATGAAAATCAATTGTCTATACTTAAAAATATCGGATGTGATTATATACAGGGATATGTATGGGACAGGCCTGTATCAGAAGAAAGGGCTAGAAATATGATATATGAATCGTTCGGAAACATATATAACAATAAAAAAACAGAGGTGTCAATGTGACATCTCTGTTTTTGATTGGGTGTTGTTGAATGCTCAGATGGAAGATTTAAAAAATTATCATTCGTATATATAGTGCGTGTATACAGGGCTTTCCGACTGCCCTGCACCTTCACACATAGGTTTAATAGTAACATTTATTCATATTATTTCTCAAGCACTAAAGTTGTCTGTGAATCAAAATTATCTATTTTGCAGCTTATTGCCTTATCATGGGAAAATGCATATAAATAATCACCTATGAATAATGCGCGTGTAAATTGACACATGTTATCTATGTTGTTTTCTGAATCTTTAATGCGTCCGAGCTCAGAAAATTTTCCGTTTTCATATTTAAGAAATACATAATATTCTGAATAACTATTACTGTAGTTATCATTTTCATCATAGTTATAATTATAGTCTGAAACAGGAAATCCGATTATATTTTTATCACTGTCTATAAGAAGCGCTTTTCTATCCTGCACAGCGAATGAATAAATATAACTGTTGTGTGACGGATCAGATATAGTGTAGGTATCATGCTCAGTCAGAGCATCATCTGTTCCGAACATTGTTACTTTTACGCCTGTTTCAATAGCCTGATCATCTGCGTCAATTCCAAAACCGAGAAGAAGGTCATCACTCCATTTATGAAGGAATGTACTGAATCCGTTTATTTTATATTCATCTGTAATTGCAGGGCTTGCAGGATCTGTGAGGTCTATTGCAAACAGTGGATCCGTCTGCTTGTATGTAACTACATATGCAGTATCACCCTGAAAGTTTACTGATTTTATAGATTCAGTCTTTCCGTATCCGGTAAGAGAACCAACTATCTCAAGATTTTCATCAAGAACGAAAAGATTATTGCTTTGTTGTGATCCGGCTTCATCAGTCCAGTATTCTCCGCCTGCTGTGTATTTATCTAATGTTGTAGCTATTCTGAAATATCCGTTATATTCGTCCATTGAAAACTGATTAAGAACGGATCCTTCTACTTCTGATGATGCAGATGGAGTTACAGTACCATCGTCAAGTGACATGCGTGTTATCTCAGTATATTGCTGACTGGTGTCATATCTGTCTGCTGTAATATAGAGATTTTCACTTGTGCAGTATACATTACTTCCACAGTTGGCAAATGCTTTTACATCAGCGTTCTGTACTCTATCTGAAACGTCTATGCTCCCCACAACGGCATATGTCATATAATCTGAGTTATTCCACTCACCGGGAACATATATGTCATTAGCTTTAAGAAGTTTTGATTTGCCGTTGCAGGAGTAACCGGGAATATACGCGTCAATATCATTTTCATCATCTATATTACTGATGTTTTCACTTGTGTCATTTGTTATGATATAAATATTATTTTCAATCATTCTTGAATCAACAAAACTACCATCCTGTGAATAAGTCTGTGAAAGTGTAAGTCCGCTGTCTGATGTATCATATACATTGACATATGTTTTTGGGGACATGCAGTCAGAAAATACTACTGAAAGTTTTCCGTCAGACAAATACATTCCTGAAATATTATTTATATACATATCATATGAATAAGTATCGTATGAATTATAATCCTCACCGACTCCTGCATCAGATGCAATATTATAATGAACAGATTTTTCAAAGCTTCCGTTATTAACTGAAAACCAGTACAGATTCTGATCAATCGTATAGTAGACATTTTTGCCGTCTGTTTTTATCATATCAGCTTCGTCAACATTTTCAGACTGTGTAATTGTTTTTGAGTAGTCATTTCCGGCTCCTGTTTCGGCTCCGGTTGCAGTAACAACTGCATCATATGATTCTGATGATTGTGCTGTTTCATTCATAGCTCCGTTTTCTTCCACACAGTCATAATGCTTGCTGCTACCGAAAATTCCGCTGAATATATCACGCAGTGTTGATTTTGTCTGTTCTTTTTTATAGTTATTTTTGAGCTGCTTATAAATTTCATCATAACTGTCAGCATGATTCATAAAGTAAGCTTTTTCATTCTGCTCAGTTGTATTTACAAGCTTTTTGACATTGTTTTGGTCAGGAAGCATTTTCATTGCTCCGCATACAATAAGTACACATGCTGCAAGGGCTGCTACGCTTCTTGAAATGCATTTTATTTTTTCCTTTTTTGTTTCAGGCTGCTGTGATTTAAGAACAATACAAATATTTTCAGGAAGAAGTCTTGGTGGTATTTCAGCTTCTCTTATGTATTTTTTTAATTTATCTTCACTCATAAATATCATCTCCATTTATCAGTTTAACTGCGGCTCAATATCTGCAAGAGCCTTTCTTAGTTTTTCTTTTGTTCTTGAAAGTCTTGAACGTACGGAAGCTGGTTTTATACCGCATAAATGTGAAATTTCTTCGCTTGAATAGCCTCCGAGAACAGAAAGTGAAAGTATAAGTCTTTCTTCTTCATTAAGCTTGTCAAGCTCACATATAAGTTCTGTGCGTTTAAAATTAAAGTCTTTGCCCGTATCTTCAGCATAACTCTCGTCAAGAGTTGGTTTATTTATATACTCAGATTGTTTTTTCTTTATCTTAGTTGTAAGAATTTTTATTACCCATGCTTTGAATGCATCCTCGCTTCGAAGTTTTTTAATCTGTGAAAAAGCATCTGTTACTGCATCACTTACTGCGTCTGCAGCGTCATGTGGATTTCTAAGACTGCACAGTGCAATGTGATACAGGTCCTTATATATAACTGAGTACAATCTTGAAAATGCATCACAGTCACCTTTGACAGCAAGCTGGATATCAATTTTATAATCTGATGTCAATGTAAGTTCCCTCCTTGTTACTATGAAATTAATTTAATAATTATAGATACTTTCAATACAAAAAATGATCCTCAAAGGTCAACCGCATTCAAAGAAACCAATGTCACAGACTAAGATGTATAAATATCAGGTTCATAGTTGTCTTCTTAATAATGTAAATCTTCAAGAATTTTATAATTACTTCGATTGAAACGTTTCATAGATATAGTGATAAAAAACGCTTGAAATGTTGCACTGAAATATTTTTTTGTAGACTATGACATAAATAAATACATGTTTATGTTGAATTTGCACTGCATCAATATGTTTCAGTAATTGCATGTATTGCTGATTTTACGTAAATTAGTTCTGTAATGATTTCATTGTTATTTTTCATCTTGTTATTTTGACCTTAATGTAATAATTATAAATAATTTTCATACAAAAAGCAATCATCATAAATAAAGATGTATTTAAATGAACCATTACTGTGTTCATATTAAATTTAAAACAAGCAGATATATGAAAATACGTAAGGTTTTTGCGGAACTTTCCGATTTTGCATACATAATCTGTTAACGTGTGTGTAAAAAGCACGTTAGTATCAATAGCAACAAATAATTATGAATTTATTATTTCTCCGTTTAAATTGCTTGCAAATTATATTTCTTTATTGTATAATTATTATTAGTCATGAATATATTAAGGTAAAGTGAAAAATACAGGGAGGAAACGTAAAAAATGTCAGATACAAGGCCCAACAGAAATACAAAAAAAAGAAAAAAACGTCGTAGCACATTAAGATTATCAGTAATATTATTATTTTTTGTTTTTAGTATAGCAATAAGCTTTACTGTCTATACCTTTACGTTCGATGCGAGTTCAAAACCTGCTGTTAAGAAAAATTCTGACGGAACATCTTCTCCTTCAGAAACAGATATTTTAGTAACAGATAAAAACGGAAATCCGGTAACAGGTCAAAATGCAGGTGACGTTACAGATGAGGATGGAAATAAGATTAAAGGCAGCGGTGCTTCTGCAGAAAACTCAATAAATCCTGTTAAGAAATCCGATGAAAAAGATAAGTCTTATCTCGATAAATGTGTGTTTATAGGCGATTCAATAACAACCGGTCTTTCAGGTTATAAATTTGTTTCAAATGATAATGTTCTTGCTTCAATAGGCTTAAGAATAGATAATATCACAACAGAAAAGGTATCCACCACAAAGTACGGAGATATCCTTACACTTGATGCACTCCTTAAAATAAAACCGGAAAATGTGTACATTCTTCTTGGAAGCAATGGTGTGTCATGGTATGACAACGATAAAATGATAGAGTGCTATTCTAACTTTATAGACAGTGTAAAGACTGAACTACCAGATTCAAATATATATATTATTTCCATAACTCCGGTAGGTGCTATCAGAGAAACCAAAGATACTACCGAAAACGGAAAAATCCTCAATTCAGATATTGACAGATTTAACCTTCGCCTTATTGATCTTGCAAACCAGAAAGGCATCTATTATGTTGATGCAAATTCAGAACTTAAGGGTGACGACGGAAAGCTGCCTGCAGATGTAACAAAGGATGGAATGCACTTTAACAAGGATACATACGAAAAGTTTGTTGAGTATATACTTACACATATAGTTTGAGTTTGAAAGGATTGGATTTTTACGGGAAATATTAAAATTCAGTTTATGGCAGCAGCCTTAGCTGTTGTATTTGCAGGAAGTTATATGTCATGTGTCGTACAGAGAGAACTTGATACAAAGACATATGAACTGTCAGAAGATAAGAAGGAGGTAGCACAGAACAGTACCCAACATGTATGCGTTACATCATCTTCATATAATACATCTGCAGATTTAAAGCAGACAAGCTTATCTGTTGCTGAATCAACATCACCGCCGCAGACAACTGTAGTATCATCTGTAACTTCTGTTACAACTGATGTAACCACTGCACCGGTAACAGAACCTGTTACATTATCTTCTGTAGCTGTACCTCCACCGGAACCACCTGCCCCACCCGCTCCTCCCGTACCACAGTCTGGCAATCAACAGGGTGCTGTTCCCCAGTCAGCGGCGGTAGGAAGTGAATATTTTAACGACTGTGCATTTTTAGGTGATTCACATATAAAAGGTATGAGCGGATATGGTATAGTAAGTAATAGCAGGGTATTTGCTGAAAACGGACTTAGCCTGGCACATATAAATGAAAAAATAAGCATTGACAGTATAAAGGCAATTAATCCAAAGCATATATACATAATGATGGGTACAAACGGAGTCACATGGATGAAATTTTCTGATATGATAGACTACTATAAAAATTTTGTGAGTACGCTTAAGCAGTCAATTCCGGACGCAGATATATACATACTATCTATTCCACCGGTTTCCTCTGATAGAGAATCCAGAAATGACAATGGAAAAATGCTTAATTCTGATATAGACGGATACAATGCAGAGCTTCTTAAAATGGCACTTGATAACGGATGGCATTATCTCGACGTTAATTCAGCAATCAAGGATGAAAACGGATGCCTTTCCGGATCAACGGATGGAGTTCATATGCCGATAAGCACATACAATACATTCAAAGATTATATTCTCACACATATAGCAGATTAAACAGGAGGTAAATATTTTTTATGAGTAAATTTTTAAAAACAGCATCGGCTGTAATAATGGCAGGAATGCTTCTATGTTCATGCGGAGGAAAATCAGATTCGGATGTTACCGCTTCGGAACTGCTTAAGGCAGCTCAGGAAAGTGATTCATCATTTGATGAGATGGAATCAGTAACGAAGGATGATATAAAATACTATTATGAACTTGAGGAAGGCTGGTATGATGATTTTGCTGCTGAGATTTCAGGAAATCCGGCATATGCAGAAGAGATAGTTGTAGTAAAAGCGTCATCTTCTGAAAATGTAAAAAAAGTATCAGATGCACTTGAAGCCAGAGTAGAAAGCAGAAAGAATACACTTCAGAGCTATGCGCCTGAGGAATATGACAAGCTATGTAAAAGCAGTGTTGAAACAAAAGGAAATTATGTGTATTTAGTTGTAAACAGTGATATAAAGACAGCTCAGAAAGCTTTGGAAAAGCTGTTTTAAAGTAATATTATTTTATACCAGACGCAGATTACTGTGTTTGGTATTGTTTTTGAAATACAGCTCAGACAGCCGATGCCGTTATGTAATAAGTAACAGTATATTATTGCAGGCGGCATTCTCTGCTGTCGAAATACCGAAAGCATATCTGATGTATAGTTTTGTTGTAAGTAAATAATAAATTGGAGTGGATGTAAGTGATAAAACAGATTATCAAGAGAGATGGCAGAGTGGTTCCGTTTAATACTGAAAAAATTGCAAATGCTATATTTAAGGCTGCACAGTCAATTGGCGGTCAGGATTACAAAGAATCTATGGAAATTGCATTTAAATCATGTGAAGAAGCAGAAAAGCTCTATGCTGATAAAATTCCGACAGTAGAGCAGATACAGGATGTAGTTGAAAAAACACTTATTGATGATGGACATGCCCAGACAGCAAAAGCTTACATTCTATACAGATATGAAAGAACACGTTCGAGAGAAATGAAAACAAACCTGATGAGGGTATTTAAGGATCTTACATTCAAGTCTGCAAAGGACAGTGATATTAAGCGTGAAAACGCTAATATTGACGGTGACACAGCAATGGGAACCATGCTTAAATATGGTTCAGTCAGCGCTAAAGAATTTTATGAAATGTATGTACTGGACAGCCGTCATGCAAAAGCACATGCCGAGGGATATATTCACATTCATGATCTTGATTTTCTTACACTTACGACAACATGCTGCCAGATAGAACTGATAAAATTATTTAAAAACGGATTTTCAACAGGACACGGTTTTTTAAGAGAGCCTAACGACATAGCAAGCTATTCAGCACTTGCATGCATTGCAATTCAGTCAAATCAGAATGATCAGCACGGTGGACAGAGTGTTCCTAATTTTGATTATGCAATGTCGGGGGGAGTAAAGAAAACTTATATAAGCAGATACAGACAAAATATAGCAAGATGCCTTGAGCTTCTGACTCAGGCTCCTGATCCTGCCAAGGCAGCCGAGAGTATAGTGTCTTCAGTAAAAGCTGAGACAGGACTTGAACCTGTACTTGCAAATGACAACGGATATCAGAAAGCAGAGTTTGCAAAACTGCTCGAGTATGCAGATAATGAAACAGCAAAAAAAATACAGAGTTTTACTGCAAAAACATCATTTAAAGAAGCTAACAGAGCAACTTATCAGGCCATGGAGGCACTTATTCATAATCTTAATACCATGAACAGCAGAGCAGGTGCACAGACTCCTTTCAGTTCAATAAACTATGGAACAGATACATCCCCTGAAGGAAGAATGGTCATTGAAAATATTCTTCTTGCAAATGAAGCAGGACTTGGAAACGGAGAAACACCTATTTTCCCGATACATATATTTAAAATAAAGGATGGAATAAACTATAATACGGGTGATGTGAACTATGATTTATTCAAGCTTGCATGCAGAGTTTCAGCAAAAAGACTTTTTCCTAATTTCTCATTTATTGATGCACCGTTTAATCTTCCTTATTATCGCAAGGGTGATTACAATACGGAGATTGCATATATGGGATGCCGTACACGTGTTATAGGCAATGTATATGATAAATCCAGAGAAATTGTAACGGGCAGAGGAAATCTCAGCTTTACATCAATAAATCTGCCAAGACTTGCTGTTGAAGCTGATCATAATGTTGGTGCATTTTTTGATTCACTTGACGAATATATGGATCTTGCAATAGAACAGTTGATAGCCAGATTCAGGATTCAGTCACAGAAAACAGTTAAAAATTACCCGTTTCTTATGGGACAGGGAGTATGGATAGATTCAGACAAGCTTGGTGAAAATGATACTGTAGGAGAGGTTTTAAAACATGGAACACTTTCTGTAGGGTTTATCGGACTTGCTGAAACACTTGTTGCACTTATTGGAAAACATCATGGTGAAGATGAAGAAGCAAGAAAGCTTGGACTTGAAATAGTAGCAAGAATGAGAGAAAGACTTGATGAGGAATGTATAAGAACAGGACTTAATTTCTCTCTGCTGGCTACTCCTGCAGAAGGACTTTCAGGAAGATTTGTAAAGATGGATGCTGAAAAATACGGCATTATCAAGGGTGTAACAGACAGAGAATACTATACAAATTCATTCCATGTTCCTGTTTACTATAAACTTAGTTCATTTGATAAGATAAAAATAGAAGCTCCTTATCATGCACTTACAAATGCCGGACATATAAGTTACGTTGAACTTGACGGAGATCCTCTTAAAAATCTTTCAGCATTTGAAAAGGTTGTCAGATGTATGAAGGAGTCAGGTATCGGTTATGGTTCAATAAATCATCCGGTTGACAGAGATCCTGTATGCGGATATACCGGTATTATAGGTGATGTATGTCCTAAATGCGGAAGAAGTGAAGAAGAACACATGCAGGGATTTGAAAGAATAAGACGTATAACAGGTTATCTTGTCGGAACAGTGGACAGATTCAATAATGCAAAAAAAGCAGAGGTAGCTGACAGAGTAACACATAATACTAAGGAAGAATGATATGAATATACGAATTTCAGGGACAGCTAACGATTCAATAGTTGATGGACCGGGAATACGATATACTGTATTTACGCAGGGGTGTCCTCATGGCTGTAAAGGATGCCATAATCCTCAGACACATGACTTTAACGGAGGAAAGGTAATAGACAGTAGTATACTGATTGATGAGATAAAAGACAATCCTCTGCTTGACGGAGTCACATTCAGCGGCGGTGAGCCATTTTGTCAGGCAAGAGTTCTTTCTCAAATGGGACGTCAGATAAAACAAGAAGGACTTAATATTGTAACATATACCGGTTACCTTTTTGAGTATCTTGTAAAAAATGCGAATGATCAGAACGGGTATATGGATCTTTTAAAATATACTGATATACTGATTGACGGCAGATTTGAAATAGAGCAAAGAAGTATAGATGCTCTTTTTAAGGGAAGTACTAACCAGCGTCTGATCGATTGCCAAAAGAGCCTTGAGCTTAACAAAGTGATAGAGTATGTGCCTGGATAGATGCGGTATTTAGGTTGTGCTGTACATTGCCACGTTAAAAACAGTTGAGCCGTTATTTCAAAATGGCATAATACCTGACTTACAAAGCTGATAACCATAAGATCTTTTTATTTGAATTTTTTTAAAATGCAGAATTGAATTTGCAGAAAGGAATAAAGTGCACAGATTTATTAATATTCAGAAAATAAAATTTTTAACAACTGTTTTTGTATTGATTATTTCTGTATTTGCTGTGTCAGGCTGTAATGATGAAGACAAAGACGGCTCTGATCATTCATTTACCTATACAATTTATAAAAATCCTCAGAATCTTGATCCGCAGCTTGCATGTGATAAGTCATCCCTTATGATTATTCAAAATATGTTTCTTGGATTAATGACATTTAATATCGAAGGAAAACTTGACTATGGTGTTGCAACAAGCTGTGAAATTACTGATGACGGAAAGAAATATCACTTTTATCTTCGTGATGACTGCTACTGGTATAGCGCAGACGGTGCGGAAGATGTTGTAACAGCTCATGACTTTGTATATGCATTCAAGAGAATATATAACCCTGTAACAATTTCTCCGTACACTGAAAAGTTTAGTTTTATCAAAAATGCAGAGTCAATTATGAATGGTGAGACTGAATATACACAGCTTGGTGTGTATGCAATTAATGCGACAGAACTTGTATTTGAACTTGACAGACCAAATTCTGAATTTATGTATCTGCTTACAACAGCGCCTGCAATGCCATGCAATAAACAGTTCTTTGAAGGAACAAAAGCAAGATACGGACTTGATGATGAGTCTGTAATTTCAAACGGTGCTTTTTATATGACACAATGGTCATATGATCCTTATGGAAACGATAATCTGATATATATGAAGAGAAATTACAATAATACCAAATATGACGAGGTCTATCCGTATATGTTGAAGTTTATTATAGAAAAACAGAAAGAGGTAGCTTCAGAAAATTTTGATTCAGGTTATACTGATTGTTTTGTTTCAGACGATGAATACAAAAAATCACTTCTTGGTACATCAGAAACTAACAGATACCAGTCAACATCTGTAGGAATAATATTTAACGATAAATATAAAATTGACAGTGATATAAAAAGAGCGTTGTCGTTTAGTATTGATAGGGAGAAATATAAAAGTATAATTACAAGTAATTTCAGTATGGCATATGGTATAATACCTGGCAGCATTTACATTGGAGACACTAATTACAGAGACAGTATCGATGACAGCAAAATGCCATTTTACAGTGATAAATATGATTTGACAAAGAGCCAGAAAGATGATTTTTACAATACTTTCTCTGATAATGCAAAAATAATGATAAGAAGTAAATCAGATAATGGTTTTATGAATCAGATAATAGATGACTGGCATGATTCACTTGATATATATATAGGAATTGATTATGTGGATGACGCTGAATACTATCAGCGCCTTCAGGATGGCGATTATGGAATGGCTCTTACAGAGATGACTATAGATGATAATTCTATATACTATTTTTTAAAAAATGTGATAGATAGTATCAACAGTACCAGCGATAACTACAACAAATTTACCAATATTCTGGAAGGTTCACTTGTCAATACATCTGACAGTGAAAAAATAAAATCGTACAGTGAAATTGAAAATGAAATTTTAATGAGCGGAGATTATATTCCTGTTTTTTATAAAAATAAATTTGTTGTATATAAAAAAGGTATTTCAGATTTTATATTCAATCCTTTTTCGGAGCAGATTAATTTCAGATATGCTAAATATTTTGATTAATATAACTTAGGGCAAGCCCTTATTTGAAATTGCCGGCACCAGTATAACAACTAAAAAAGAATATCCCACTAGTTTGTAACAACTTTGTGGAATATTCTTTTTTTTATACTTAATATGTATAAATAAGATCATTAAATTAAATAAAAAAAATATAAATAATTACATATAAGAGATATATTTGAACCGAATTTGTACATATGATCTATAAAAGCGATATTATTCATTGCAAAATCATCAAAATCATCATAAAGTATTGAAAACCATAATAAATTATGATATAATGTAAACAATATGAAAATGCATTTTTTATGATTATAGGGTGGCGTAAAAACAGGGGGTGGAAACAAAGTGAAAAAGCTTAAATTTAAAAGGCTGAGTACTAAATTTGTTGTATTATGCATAATACCTGCATCAATATTGCTTATTTCATTGTAACTGTTCAGGACTTCAGTCTTCAAGGGCATAAAACACATTGCCTTCAAAGACATTAAGAATTGCCTGAAAAGCATTTTTACCATGTTTCTTAGCTGTTCCTACGTAAGACATAACTGCAAGATAATCACGTATGCCGTCTTCAGAACGGAAGCAGCCAGAGACTTTTGTTTTAACTTTTATCATGCGTAAATCACGTTCAGCCTGATTATTATCGAATTCGACTTTAAAGTCATTGAAAAATAGGCAGACTGCTCCCTTGTAATTATCCAGACGTTCAATAAGAGCGCGGATTTTTCCTTTTTTCTTTCTGCCGCGCTTATCGGATGTTTCAGGTTCCGGTAGCGGGTTCATTTCGTATGCTGACTGGAGAATATCATCATACTGTTTATCATACATTTCAAGATAATGCTTATTTGCGTATTCTTCTCCGTTTGAAATTGAAACTTCTTTAGTGTGTTTCATATTCAGGAGCAATATCTTAAAATATTCTGCCCATTTCTGTTCCGGATGGTTTTCAATTATGCCATTCAGTTCTCTCAGAAGATGAGCGCAGCAGATTGCATGGTCAATATCTTTGAATTTCCAGTATGGTGACCAGCAATCATGATGTGCTATTCCTTTAAAATTAGGTAGCACGTCTGCATCTTCCATACCTTTAAATCCTCGATTGTGACTGTAACAAAGATATGTATAGATAAATGTTGATGCATTATGAATCCATCTGGTTTTACCTTCTACTCGTGATCCGGTTTCATCGAAATGAGCTGTTGATGATTTTTCTATTAGTTCCTTAATAACTTTAAGGGCTGGTTCTGCTTTTTCTTTAAAGCGCGATACCATCTTTACAATAGTGCCTTTACCAACAGGGAGATTGAAGATACTGCCTACGATTTCTTTTATTCTGTCTGTACTTACTGCACCTACTGTATTAAGAGCAACCAGGAATGCAGCTATAGTATTTCCGTATGAATATCTTCCTTTTACGGTTTTAGGGAATTCACCTTTTAACTTCTGGTTATCTTTCGGGCAGGTAATTTCTAAACTACAGTATTCTGTTATAGTCTTCTTAATTTCAATA
>OBID01000419.1_pt1 | contig 18000 bp, 16 predicted proteins | sample 1519781 | NCBI WGS metagenome assembly OBID01 (sample SAMEA3991478, study PRJEB22521) | metagenome | biome: anthropogenic terrestrial biome; feature: sewage plant; material: sludge | place: Sweden | collected 2012-09-26 | reverse complement strand
AACAAATACTTATAAAAATTAGTATTTTGGTCGTCATTTTCGAAAAATGACCTATCTTTGCCTTCACATTTAATACTATATCAATGGCTAGTCATCATATTATCAATCGAATCAAATACAAATGGAGTATCTATAAGCATTGGGGCTTCCGTTATCAATGTCCTCTGTGTGGATTTCATTGTTCCGAATGGCAGCCATGCGGTTCTCATTCCGAAGTATATACTAAATATCAAACGGTCGGTGCCGGCTATCGTAACGCCCGTTGCTGGAAATGTGGAAGTAGAGAGAGGGAGCGGATGTTATACCTCTATTTGCGCGATATTATTCATATTAAGGATCCCAATACCCATCTTCATATACTGCATATTGCGCCCGAGTTGAATATAGCAGCCCGACTTTCCCAGTTGTCGAATATTGATTATGTCTGTGGAGATCTTTTCACCGATGGTTACGATTACCCCGATTACGTACAGAATATGAATGTCCTTGACCTGCCATTTATAGATCATATATTCGATATGGTTATCTGCAACCACGTGCTTGAACATATTCCCGATGATATACGTGCCCTGTCTCAATTATACAGAGTGTTGAAACCGGGCGGTAAAGCCATTCTGCAAGTACCCCTGGCTGTCAAACTGGATAAAACTATTGAGGACTCTTCTGTCACGACTAGAGAAGATCGCGAAAAGACTTTTGGTCAGTACGACCATGTACGTCTGTATGGTATGGACTATTTCGACCGTCTGCGCTCCGTTGGTTTTGAAGTACATCCACTGGATATCGCCAGTCATTATCCCCAATATGGATTAAATCAGGCGGAACAACTTATCTTGTGTGAGAAATATTAATTTAAAAATGATTATATCCTTTCCTTAATATGCCCCTTATTGCCCAATAGAAATATACGATAGATTTAATCCCCGTGTGTCTAAAAAATCTATATAGATATTTGATGCTTAATAAGTCATCCATGGTCTTGCAGTCTCCAAAATACAGTGTGATGGCATTTTGGCAATATCGGCTCTTGCCGATAGACATTAATAAAGCATTACATCTCATGTAGGCATTAAATCTGATGATTCGTTCCTCTTTGCTATGCCGATGAAAAACAAGAGATTCTCTTCTTTCCGTAATGCACATCAGCTTTCTTTCATCTATTTTGATCTTATTTGCCTTAACACCAGCCATACAAGAAAAATACATATCGTTGGATAAAGGTATTTCTTCAAACTTCAGATGATGGTTTATGATGAATTGATGCTTAAAGAGCTTTAATACAGATGTGCAACAATTATATCGTAAAGAAGAATAATCATGCTTTTTTATTTTTTTTACATAATAATCCATCCTGTGACTGACTATATTTAAATTGTCCGACATTCTAGCAATTGCACTATAAAAAACGATATCGTATTCAGAATTGATATATTCTGATATAATGTCGAATGCATCAGGCTCGAAATAATCATCTGCATCAGCAAACAGAATCCAGTTGCCAGTTGCATATTTTAAACCAATATTGCGTGCAAATCCTGCGCCTTTACCTTCTTTTGTGAATATGACTTTTGTATCAGATCTGTTTTCCCCCGGAAATCTAGTAAAATCCACTTTGTTGTCGTCACTGTTATCATCAACGATGATGATTTCCATATTCTCGGATACAGGTATACTCTGAATACACCTTTCCAAAAGTAGGGGCATATTTCGGTGTGGAATAATAATACTAACGTCTTTCATTATAAAATTTTATCTTATTTACCGCAAAAATAGTTCTTTTAGTCTGAATTAGACGATTCTGTTTGTTAAAATATCGTAATTATGTTATTTAATTTTAGTTTTGTATTAAAAACGTACAAATGAATAATCTTAAATGGAAAGTGTTTTCGAAAAGACCAAAGTCTTGATTAATGGCGCTCTCAATATGGTACTGACTAAAAAGAGTCCCTTTGAACAATCAGTGGTATTTTAGAAACCAATAAGCGTCCGCTAAGGCCTTTTTTTTGAAGGAAACGAGATATTGAATCAGATAGGGTAGAGGCAGCCAATCTTTTATTTTGCTAGACCTGAAAAGCCAGGTCGAAGGGTAATTGTAATACTTTTGCAGATGATGAGCCTTTAAAAGTCTGTCGCATTTTATTGTTGCTTTGTATCTTGTTATTCTGTCAGATTTTGATTGATGGCGCATTTTCAGTGTAGAGTCACTTTCCGTGCAGTAATAAACGATATGAAGATCCCTTTCCACCCTTTGCGCTTTGATGCTTAGCATGCAGGAGAAATAAGCATCATTGGCGACCATCGTTTCATCAAATTTTAGATCGTTGGATGCTATCACCTTTCGTCTTATCATTTTCCCCCACGGAACATTTGATTTGTACCTTATCATATTGATATCTGGCTCATTCATCAATTTTTGGTAATAATCAGTCCTTCTGCTGGGAATCATTAGATTTTTAGACATAACACTCCTTACACCAAAGAAGATAAGGTCATTGTCCGTCTTTGTATATTTGTCAAAGACATCAAAGGCATCCGTAGCAAAATAGTCATCCGCGTCCGCGAAGATGATCCATTCACCCGAAGCAATACCCATACCTACATTTCGAGCGTACCCCGCACCTTTACCTTCTTTCGTATAAATGATTTTGGTATCTCGCCTTTTTTTCCCGGGAAAGTGATCAAAGTCCACAGCATCCTTATCGCTATTGTCGTCCACAATGATGATTTCTTTGTTGTCAGACACAGGAATGCTTTCCAAACATCTTGTCAGTAGTTCAGCGCTGTTTTTGTGAGGAATGATGATGCTGATGTCTATCATAGTCTACCGTCAATGTCTTTTTTGTCCAAAATTCCCTTCACATCATAGACCACCCCATTTTTGCTATTTAAGAAAGTCCTGATGCTTAGCGATCTGAATGCGTCATGTGCTACACATAATACAACGACATCGAAAAGACCCGTAAGCGATTCCGGCCCCTGATTCTGTATTTTGATCTTGTATGTCTGTTCCACCTTCTTCTTATCGCAATAAGGGTCGTACACTGTGATGTTCTTGGTATATTCACTGAGTGTGGTGTAAATGTCCGCTACTTTTGTATTTCTGATGTCCGGGCAATTCTCCTTGAACGAAAATCCGAGAAGAAGAATTTTCGCATCTTTAACCATCAACCCTTTCTTATTCATAGTCTTGATCACCTGTTCCGCCACATATTCGCCCATGCCGTCATTGAGTTTTCTCGCTTCTATCATGATTCTCGGCAGCACACCATAAACTTGTGCTTTCTGAATCAGATAATAAGGGTCTACGCTGATGCAATGTCCACCCACCAGTCCTGGGCACATTTTGATAAAGTTCCATTTCGTCGATGCTGCTTCTATCACCTCTTTCGTATCAATGTCCATGGCGTTAAATATCTTTGCCAGTTCATTGATGAAGGCGATATTGACATCCCTTTGGGCGTTTTCTATTATTTTAGAAGCCTCAGCCACTTTGATAGACGACACCTTGTATGTCCCATTTTTTAGAACAGACCGATATATATTATCTATCAGGTCAGCCGCTTCGGTCGTGGATCCCGATGTCACCTTCATAATATTTTCCACCGAATGAAGTTTGTCGCCCGGATTAATTCTTTCAGGCGAATAGCCCGCATAAAAGTCCGTGTTCAGTTTCATTCCCGACACCTCTTCAATACGTGGAATACATTCTTCCTCGGTTACCCCCGGGTAAACAGTAGATTCATAAACCACAATATCATCTTTGGCTATCACTGTACCTATTGTTTCGCTGGCTTGTATCAGAGCGCTCAGGTTCGGACGGTTGTTGATATCAACCGGTGTGGGCACGGCTACGATGTAAAAGTTACATTCTTTGATGTCGTCAGTACTGTTTGTGAAGATAATATTGTCTTCACCGGCCGATGCCAGTTCTTTTATTCTACAGGGATTATTGTCATATCCTATAGTTCTGTATCTTTTTGAGAACAGTCTGGCTAAAGGTAGTCCAACATATCCTAGACCAACAATACAGATGATGATTTTTTTATTCATAGAACCATGCATATTTTATTGTAGACAAGATATAGTCCGTTAATTTAGGCGGTAGCATCATAAAAGAGGCAAACATTTGCTTGGTTTTACTCCCCATGCATATTTTTATATTTTGATGAGCCTCCCTTATTTGTTGATATTCTTGTATATATTCCATTCTATCAGTCTTCTTTTTTATACCGATTTTCCTTTTATACATGCTGAATAATATAACGGAATACGAAAGAATATATTCTTCCATCACTTTTTTGCGGAAATTATTTTCCGAAAATCTGTCACATAATTTTATAGAAGCATCATGTATTTCAGTTATGAGGCTTTTCATGTAATCTGCAGGATATCGTCTGTATCTAAGACTTTGAGGACCATGTTGAACGTAATGATAACTGGATGCAGATATTGTTATTACTGATGATGAATAATATAAATAATAAAGATTGAACAACAAATCTTCTTTAAGATTGTATTTAAATTCTAAATGATTAGTATCTATAATGCTTTTCTTGTATAATTTATTAAAGAGGAAACCTTCTATATGGTTCTTCTTAAGAATTTTGTAAGCATCAAATATCCTGTTTGGAGTGTACTTCTCGTTCTCTATTCTTATCTTTTTAACTTTATAGTGGTAGTCAATGATTAACCCTTCTACGATAAGATCACATTCATTATTGTCGGCAATGCCAATTAAATCACTTAACCAATTTGATTCAGCGAAGTCGTCTGAATCTGCAAATGTAACATACATACCCTTACATGCTTTCAGACCGTTGTTTCTTGCTACAGCAACGCCCTCATTCTTTTCCAGGTTGATCAATATCATGTTGTCATGTTTGCTTGCATACAGTTCACATATATGTCTTGTACTATCTGTACTACCATCATTGCAAACAATGACTTCGTAATCCTTGAACGTCTGATTAAAGATACTTTTAAGGCATTCCTCCAGATATTTTTCTGAATTATAAGCGGCAATAATGACAGATATTTTTGGGTTCATTGGTTTTTTAGTAAGCAATAACTAGATTATAATTGGCGAAGATAGGAAAAAGATTCTAATATGACAAATATTTGTATACATTTTTTTGTCCCACCTTCTTTTCTTCATTTTTAGCCCTTTCCTACACACTTTATGCATGACTTATACTTGTCAACACTAAAAAATTAGATAACTTTAAAATCATAGTGGATAATTTTTATTCTTCGTCAGATTCTGAAGTTATTAACTCATAATATTATCTGTTACTTTCATCATTTTATGGTATGCGACTCTTTTATCAAACTAGCTATTCCTTCTGCAAGTCGTTGATACCCTTTCCCGTTTAGATGCATTGACTCTTTCCACATCCTGGCATCATCCAAAGTCTTCGCATCTACTATCATTATTTTATGTAGCGACCCTGTTTTCTTTAATTCATTGTACAGTGCTTTTCGATATAAATAGGTGTTCTCTTTATAACTTAAATGTCCAGTCGTAAAAAAGTTTGCCAAGCGATTTTTTATCTTCTGCCTTCTGCCATAATATGAATAATTTGTCGGCAAGTCCCAATTAGGTAATTCTATTAATATGACCTGTATGTGATAATGAAGTAGAAAATCTATTATAAGAGAACAATGATGTGCATAGTATTGAGGACCACACTGTAAATGTTGGTCATTGATTCCACAAGACAAAATAATATAATCCGGATTCCTTTTTATTATATCTTCGTATCCCATACGGCCACTGATGAAAAGCTTGTCATATATTTCCTTAGATTTATATCCGTCAAATCCAAATGAAATAGTTTTGCAGAGAATTTGATCCTTTTTCAATATTGAGTCAAGTTTTGAGCTGAAATTATATCTATTGGCTCTATTGGCCCACGAGTCGCCTATAAAATATATGTCTTGTATTGCACCTTTTGAGGTGGTAATATGATAATATGGTCTTTTATTTTCCATTTTATTTTGCATCTTCAATTTCACCCAAGCTAATGCGAGAGCAATAATGGGCACTAGAACAACTATCAATAAGATGAGAATGTTTTTTTTCATGGATACCACTGGATTAGAATATCTTTTTCGCAAAGATACTTATTTCTTTATATAAAATGTGCTTTCATCTTAAAAAAATCGTAACTTTGCATTCTAGACAAATAAATTGAAGTGCTATGAATTATTATTCTTATGGAAAATAGGACAGTATGGATTGACAATGCAAAAGGAATCGCTATCATTTGTGTCGTCTTGGGGCACTTTGGTATTAATGATGTCTTGACAGATATTATTTATACATTCCACATGCCTCTTTTCTTTGTTATTTCTGGATTTTTCTTGACCAAAAATGTGCAAAGTCAGTCTGTCAACACCTTCTTGCTAAAAAAGATGAAAAGACTTCTCGTTCCCTACCTTTTTTTTAGTATTTTGTTATTGCTTTTCTATCGTTCCATTTCTTTTTGCCCTGGTTTCTCAAAAGAATACGGACATCTAGATTATGTATCATCTTTTTTTAATATATTCATCGAACTCAAGCGTGCAACATTCGTAAGATGTCATTTATGGTTTCTTTCTAGTCTTTTCCTATCAAATACCATAGTATGGTTGGTATGCAGATATTTTAATTTTTGGAGCCAAGTTGTTATTGTCATGTTGTTATCATCAGCAGCTTTTGTCTTTAATTATATTGAGCCGCATACAACTATATGGTTTTTGGATACATCTTTAGCAGCGTGCATCTATGTCTTTTTAGGTACAAAATTCCTTGCCATTCAATCCAAACATAAAATGCCTTTATATATAAACGTATTATTACTTTTGATATGTATTTTATCTTCGTATATCAATTATAAATGGTATGGAGAACAAGGATATGTTGATATGTATAATGCCAGGTATGGTAATTATATCCTGTTTGTCATATCATCTTTACTCGGATCGTATTTAATTATACAATTATCTAAACACAAGTGCTTCGATGTGCTCTCTGTTCTAGGACGTAACTCCCTTCTCATATATTGTTTGCACTTCATACCTTTGTATATTTGTTTGCGTTTTATTGAAATGTGTACATTCTCAGGTATATTAATGGTTATAATAAAGTTATTATGTTGTATCCTTATTTTAGCAATAATTGTATGCGTAAAACCATTTTTCTCTAATTATTTGCCATGGGCAATAGGAGAAAATTCACAAAAGAATAATTCTGTTGGTTAGTTTTTCACTATTTGTTTCCATTGAATAATGATAGAGTCTATGGTATTATGACTTTTTGAAAAGTTTATAGCTTTGTCGCTTAATATTTCTAATTCGTTGGAATTTGCAAAATCAGATAAAGCCCTATCCAGAGATTCCACATTCTCACTTTCAAAGAAATGGCAGAAATCTTTTCTGCCCAGGAATTCTTTGCATACAGGAATATCTGATGCAATAATAGGCAATCCATGCGACAATGCCTCCATGATGACAAGAGGAAAACCCTCCCAGCGGGAACTGAGTACAAAGACGCTTGCTTCTGAGTAATAACTCTGAATTTCTTGTGTGAAGGGATGTATGGTGATTCTGTCCTCTAGATGATGCTTGAAGATTAAATCTTGCAGCATATTATGTTCCGGCCCATCCCCCACGATATCCAGCGTCCAATTTTTGTTATCTTTAGCGAACAAGGCAAAGGCATTAATAAGAATGTCGAATCCCTTATGTTGAGGCGACATGCGTCCTACGGCAAGAAACTTTTTCACTGTCACATTGCATCTGTCCCCTGGTACCAAAGTCAGAGGATTGTATATCACAGATGTTTCCAGTCCTAGCTTCTCTTGAAATAACGCCGCATCTGTCTTGGTAAGTACAATGACATCATCCAACTTCTTCATTTGATACTTGAAATGCCATTTTAGTCCATCAAGATATGCCGGTTCTTTTTCGAAGAATGCCGTATAGGAGTTGTGCATCCATCCGATGACCTTCTTTGCTCTCAGTTGTCGACGAACGGTAGCCAGTTTTATTGACAAAAAGGCATGTACACCTATGATGACATCAGCATCTATCTCGTTCAGCGTGTCTATCAGTTTTGCTCTTTGTACTTTTGGGAAGGAACTTCTAGCATATATACTAGAGGACCAACTGCTGTTTAATTGATTTTTTTTATAGAACCAACTATAAGGTTTGTGTGTCAGTTCCGTCAGTTTACTAGTCCGTTCAAATTTTAAGCACTCCACCTTGATATGATTTTTGCTCAATTCGTATATGTCATTTTCAGCCAAGGAAGGATTGTCAAGAGTAAGAATACACACCTCATTACTCTTCGCCATTTCTTTGGCGATAACAGCCATGACCCGCTGCACACCGCCGAAGCTGAAAATCGAATTACAAAAGAAACATATCTTCATTTAGTTAAGAGTTAAATACATGATTTATTACCTTCTCCATTTGCTTCTTCCATGACAAGTCCGATATAGACTCCCGTATTTCTTGGGAAGTGACATCAAGAGTTGTGTAGAATCTGATTACCTCTTCTATATGGATAGCGCTTTCATCGGCTGGAGCCTTTATAATATAAGGTTTGTTGTCAAAGTCTTCATCTGTCTCAGAGTAGATAAATGGAATGCCTCTTGCCGCATATTCTCTGTTTTTCAGTGTCTTTATCTTCTCTATATTGCTGCGATGCCTGGCAAGACTACCGACAGCAAAATCACATTGATTGAAAACCTCGTCCAGTTCTTTGCCAAACAGTTGACCATGGTATATGATTCTGTCCTGAATATGATATTCATCAGCAAGATCTTGAAATCCCCTTGCAAACTTTGAGTCATGCATTTCCCTATTAGCGATACCTCCCACGATGTGAAAGAAAAGTTCCATAGCTCCGCCGTCCTTGTAATATTCCCCGATGCCATGAATGAATCTGTCAAAACCATGCCAGTAGTGCACTTCGGCTACACCTATAAAGTCTATCCTGTGCTCTTTTCTTGGATGCGAAGTCCTGACAGGTACGCTGTCGAAGTCTATGCCATTGGATATACAACAAGTCTTTTGCCCGAAGATAGATAGTTCGTCAGTGAATGTCACAATCCGATTAGTTTGTTGGGCAAGTCTTTGACGGAACATCTTGTCAACAATCAGTTCCAGTCGATATTTTAGAGGAAGCCCATCATATTCTTTATCGTAAGGATATGTCGGAATCTCTATCACTGATTTGATGCCGTTCTTTCTGAAAGTCTTGAAAAGGTTAATGATAAAAGGATTCGCATTCGTGTAATGCCTTGCATAAACGAAATCTATGTGATGATGAACGGCAAAATCAGCGATTGCTACAAAATCAGTCCTCTGTCTAATGGGGGATAATAGACTGTGCCCGTAGTTCTTAACCACCTTTCCATCAATATATCTCACCTTGTTCCCGTCTTTGTCATAATCATAATAACAGACATAGACTTCATTCCCCAAATCCCGAAGACCTTTGATTTGGTATTTGATTTTCTTACTTATTCCGCTATGTTCAGAGAATCCATGGTATATGAGGAAAAGTATTCTCATCATATTGCAAATATACATTATTTTTTAAATACAGACAACTAATATATTTTATTTTCACATAAAATTTGTCTGTATCGTATATTTTCTTTATCTTCGCAACGTTAAGAACAAATAATAATAGTATGAATTACGACGAAATAAGAGCCAAACTGAAGTCGAATCCCATGTTGAAGCGAATCCTTGATTACTTCATCATGAATCAGGTGCAGACACGACCTCGATGGTATATCCGTCTGTTTGCCCCGTTCTATCAGCATCGGGGAAGGCATTCCGTCATTCATCGCAATGTGCGGATGGATACTCCCCCATATCGTAGATTCAGTCTTGGAGATTATAGTGTCGTCGAATCTTTTTGCTGCATTAACAATGCCGTAGGAGATGTTATCATAGGTCATCACACACGTATCGGTATCGGTAATACTGTTATTGGTCCGGTCTCGATTGGGAATCATGTTAATCTTGCCCAGCATATTACATTGACAGCTCTTAATCATAATAGTTTAGATCCACAGTTAAGGATAGATCAGCAAGGCGTTTCCACATCCCCCGTGGTCATTTCAGATGACGTATGGATTGGTGCCAATGCCGTGATATTGCCAGGTGTAACTATTGGAGCACATTCTATTGTAGCTGCAGGTGCTGTCGTTAACCGCGATGTCCCGCCTCACACTCTTGTTGCAGGAGTACCTGCCGAAGTAAAGAAAAATATTTGAACCTGAAACAGATGCTTTATGAAACAATATGATATATTAGTTGTCGGCTTTTGTGTTTTTTCAATTATCCTAGATTAATATCAATATACTGATGTTCTGATTTTACCAGATTTACTTTTCTATATATCGGCATTCCATTACTGCATTTAATTGTTATCATCATTGAATGGATAGAATGTCCAGTAATCGCTAAAATCACGGCTATTCCTTATATAAATTCTATATATGTTCTGAATGCTTGATTTTTCTTTTTTACAATTTGTTTTTGCGGATTATTTGGAGATGTGTTTTTACTCATCTTTTATTTCTTTATATGAGGCAATTAATTTATCTACGCAGTTAGAAACATTATATTCCTTCTTAATGAAGTTTTTAAGTGATGGTTGTTGCGAGTTGTCATCTATAGCTTTCATTACTGCAGAGCCAATTTCATCAATATTATATGGATTAACTAATTCAACAGAATTATTAGGATAGTATTCTTTTGGACCTCCGAGGTTCGTAATGACAATATTGCATTCGCAAACGGCAGCTTCTAATGCGACAAGCCCAACACCTTCGTTAATACTTGGTAGAGCAAAAACTTTTGCCTTATTATATAGGGTGGTTAGTTCTGTCTCTGATACAAATCCCTTGACTTCAATATTCTGATTATCACCAATTCTTGACTTAAGTCTATTTAATGACTCATCGTTTCCTGTATTGCCAACAAGAACTAACTTAAATTTATATTTTTTGGCAGCATCAATCAGTCGAAATACATTTTTTCTTTCTTGTGTCATTGTACCAACAAATAGGCAAAAAGGTTCTTTCCTAATTGACAAATCTCGCATATATTCCCTATATGAAAGTGGAACAATTTTTACTTTTTCTGGCGAAATGCCATAACCCTTTATTAAGTAATTAGCTTCATATTGGGTTCTCGCATAAAATCTGATGATGTCACTTTTTAATTTGCGTAATATATAGTTCTGTGAAAAAAGTCTAAGCTTACTCCATCCAACAAATGTTGCTAATTGATATTTCCACATAGGTGTGTTAGTATCAATAATTGGAGAAAAGACAAATCTAGGATTCAGATGACTACCCCAATGAATCATGTCATAATTCCATAGACCGAATCCGAATACATGAATGACATCATAAGATTTCCAGTCATATTCTCCCCAAGGGCTAATCAAATCAACTTGATGCCCTTTACGTATTAGTTCTTGTCTCCAAATTACGGCCTGCATTTTAGAACCATCACCTGATCCCATATAGCATGCACCTGGATACATAATGTAAGCAATCTTCATTTTTTTGTGTAAAGGTATGAAAAAAAAACAAAGTAGCACGCTTTCTCCTTTTTTTTTTGTAAATTGCGCCCAATAAATATAAAATATACTTTAAATGAAACATAAAATTGTTTATATAGTTGGTGGTTTGACCACGCCAAATGGAATGAGCCAAGTTTTAAGTCAGAAAATCAACTATCTGGCTGAAAATACTAATTATAAAATATACATGGTACTTACAGAAAAGAAAGGCGTCCCTTGGATCTACCATATATCGGATGAGGTGGAATCAGTTAATTTTAATCTTAATTTTGACGTGTTAGATACCATGCCAATTTTTAAAAAAATATGGTACTATAATAGGAAAAGGCATCTTTATAAAAAATTATTATCAAATTACTTATTTGAAATACATCCAGATATAACAGTATCTGCATGTAGACGCGAAATAAACTTTATCAACAAAATTAAAGATGGTAGTAAAAAAGTTGGGGAAATACATTTTAACCGACTTATTTATCGACAGGTTCATTTCAAAGGGATTCCTTCGTTTATTAATAAACTTGTATCTAATTTATGGATTGGACAGTTTATAAAACAAATTAAGAGGTTAGATAAGTTTATTGTGTTGTCTGATGAGGATAAAGGGTATTGGAAAGGCATTAATAATATTCTAGTGATAAACAATCCAATAAAGTTTATACCTCAACAATATTCTACGTGCAGAAATAAGTTGGCAATAGCTGTTGGCAGGTACACGGAGCAAAAAGGATTTGATTTACTAATTAATGTTTGGAAAATTGTGGAAAGGAAACATCCCGATTGGCATCTTAATATTTATGGTGGAGGAGATAAGAGCTTTTATGAGGAATATGCATTGGCTCTGGGTGTTAAGAATGTATCTTGTAATGATGCTGTTAATAATATCTATCAGAAATATGAAGAAAGTTCGATATTTTTATTGAGTTCTAGATATGAAGGTTTTGCATTGGTATTGGCAGAAGCAATGTCTTGTGGCTTACCCGAGGTCGCTTTCGATTGTCCATGTGGTCCAAAAGATATAATTAAAGATGGTTTTGATGGTTTCCTTATCAAACAAGGGAATGTTGTAGAATTTGCATCAAAAGTTTGTTATTTGATTGAAAATGATACTGCTAGAATTGAGATGGGAAGCAAAGCTAGAAATGTAATTTCTTGCTTTGAGGAAAATTTTATAATGAATAAGTGGATTTCTTTGTTTGACGAATTAACAAACACAATTTCAATTTGCTAGTTCATTAAACAAATCAATCCATTTAGACATCACAATATCTTTGCTAAATTGTTGAGAAGATGTAATGGCATTTTGGCCTAATTGCTTTCGTAATGGTTCGTTCTCTATTAAGCATGATAAACGATATACGAATTCATCTATGTTACGATTATATATCAAGAAACCATTTGTCCCATTTGTTATAATTTCTCTGGGACCATAATTGCAATCAAATGCAACGACAGGCAAGCCACAAGACATTGCTTCGGGCAGAACCAAACCAAAAGGCTCATATACAGAGGTCATAATAAATATGGAGCTTTCACAATATTTACTAAAAATATCATGAACTGGTTCGTGATATACAATACCAATATGATCTTGATATTTATTGATTATAGACAAAAAGTCATTTTTATCCTCTCCATCACCATAATAGTCAAGTTCCCAATCTTGGTATTTTCTGTGAATAATTTTCCATATTTTTATTAAATCTTTCCATCCTTTTTGTGCAGCCAAGCGTCCAACAAAGATAACCCTATGATTTTCATAAGAGCTAGTATTAGCGTTAGGATTCAGATGAACAACATTGGGTATTGTCACTACATGACCATATTTCTTTTTCCAATCCATCGTATCCTTTTGGGTGAGGCTTACAATAACTGATGCTTTTTTTAGAGAATGCATGTATCTTTTTCTTAATATTAGTTTGATGGGATTCTGTTTATTTAGATGCTTTGTATATTTGTAGTTTGAATGATTTTCTGCTATTACAGGTATTTTCCCCTTAGTTATCCCAAGAATAACATCTACATAATATTCTGTTACACAAATTATAATGTCTGGATTGATACTGTTGATACGCTGCTTTAGTCTTTTCTTGAATAAAATACTTAAATGGATTTTCTCAAGAATACGTCTTATCAATGGATATTCATATTGTTTATGAGACATAATTTTCAAATCTTCATAGTTTACTCGATTATCTAAGTGATAGGGTATAATATGTTCACCTTGATCTGCCGTAATAACATATACGGAATAACCAAAATTAGCCAAATAATTAATTTTATCTATGAGGACTCTTTCAATACCTCCCCAAATGGCTAGAGCCTTATATACATATAATATCTTCATAATGATGCAAAAATAACAAAAAATATTATTATGCAATTAAAAATAACTATATTTGCAAAAAATAATTATTTTTTATGAAGATATTATATATTTATACAGCATTTTCTACGAAAGGAGGAGCCGATAGAGTCCTCATAGATAAAATGAATTATCTTAGTAGTCACGGGTTTGATGTCGTTGCTGTTACAGATAGTCAAAATGGACGTGATTTTGCTTATCCACTTTCATCACAAGTTAAGCACTTTGATTTACAAATTAATTTTGGACAAGAATATAGATATAAATATCTAATTCGTTTCTTTGTATACTATAAACTTATGAAAAAATATCGAAAGCGTTTAAGTATACTCCTGTATCAAGAAAAGCCAGATATCGTAATTTCTACATTAGGAAGAGAGTTGGATTTCCTAACATCAATAAAAGATGGTAGTATAAAAATTGGTGAAGCTCATACTACTAAAAAACATCTTAGAAGTCTTCATTTATTGGAAGATAAAGGTTTTCCATATAAAATAATCGCAAAGTATTGGCGATACAAAATGGAAAAAAATGTCAAAAGGCTCAAAAAAATTGTTGTTTTGACTAATGAAGATAAAGAAAGTTGGGATACAATCACAAATTCTATAGTCATAAACAATGCAACTACCTTTTATCCAAAAGAGTCTAGTACGTGTATGAATAAGCAAGCTATTATTGTAGGTAGATACAATGACTCAAAAGGATATGAATATCTAATTGAGGCATGGAAAATCGTGTATCAAAGACATCCAGATTGGATAATAAACATATATGGATCTGGCGAATATCAAAACGCTGTGCAAAAGGCTATTTATGATAATGGACTTCAGCATGTTATGATTATGAATGAGCCTACTGATGACATCCTTCATAAGTATCTCAATAGTTCTATTTATGTAATGAGTTCTAAATACGAAGGATTCGGAATGGTACTACTAGAGGCTATGTCATGTGGCGTACCATGCGTGTCTTTTGATTGTCCATACGGTCCGAGGAATATTATCAAGAATGGAGAAGATGGAATATTAGTAAATTACCTTGATTCAAATGAATTGGCATTTAAAATTTGCCTTCTAATTGAAAATGAAGCATTACGAAAGAAAATGGGAGCAAATGCAAAAAAGAACATTATGAGATTTTCGAAAGAGAAAATCATGATTAATTGGATACATCTGTTTAGTGAATTAATTGACGAATGTCATCAATAAAATCCATTAGTTAATAGATTCTTCTAGAGAAAAATAAACACATATATTTGTCAGTCGGTTAAATACGTCTGCAGTGCTATCATCTACATTAGCTCTTGTAAGTATGAAAATCAGTAATGTTGTTTTTTATACTTGTACCAAAATATGCCTATTATTGGATATAATACACATTATCAACCTTCTAATAATTTGCTATTTTCTATTGCCTACAAGAACTGATAGGGTTCGATACATGTATATTGAGCATAAAACGATAGAACAGCAAACATATAGCACCTGAATTTATTAGTTCTATCAAATATGAGACACATTGTATAATGTAGTCTTCTTCGGGCGCAATTATGTTTAATAGCAGTTTTACATATTTAAGTATGACAACATTATCAATTAACCAATCCTATAGACAAATAAACGACCTATCTAACATGGATTCCTAGTTCTTGCATTTCGAGGAAAGCAATAGTCCAATAAATAATGAAAATTTATTTTCAATATTCAAATTTATTTGTCGTTTCATCGAAAAGTGTTATATTTGCAAAAAAACAAATAAGATGGAAAAACAGTGGGATTTGATTATAGAGAACAAAAGTAATCCTTTCAGTCTTGATTTAAAGGAAGTATGGCGCTATAAGGATTTGTTGATGATGTATGTGAAGAGGGATATTGTCACCTTTTATAAGCAGACGATACTAGGTCCTTTATGGTTTATCATTCAGCCCGTCTTTACCACCATCATGTTTATGTTCGTCTTTGGAGGCATCGCAGGTATTTCCACAGACGGTGTGCCTCAGGCAGTCTTCTATTTGTCGGGTTTGGTTTGTTGGAACTATTTTTCCGACTGCCTTTCCAAATGTTCCGACACTTTCAATGCCAATCAGAATATCTTCGGCAAGGTTTACTTCCCCCGACTTATTGTACCTTTATCTATCACAGTCTCCAATTTGATCAAGATGGCGATACAGTTTGTTCTTTTCTTTGTGGTATATCTCTATTATTATGTCACGTTGAACAGCTTCCATATCAATTTCACTATTTTGTTGTTTCCTCTGTTGGTCGTTATGTTGGGGTGTCTTGGTTTAGGCTTTGGATTGATTATTTCATCCATGACTACGAAATATAGAGATCTCCGGTTCCTAATATCCTTTGGTGTCCAGTTGTGGATGTATGTCACCCCGGTCATCTATCCGTTGTCGGTAATGAAGAACAACTTTCCACATTATATGTGGGTGATCGTAGCTAATCCGTTGACTTCTATTCTGGAAACATTTAAGTATGGTTTTACAGGCGTTGGCGTGTTCAATTGGGGATACCTTGCTTATAGCTTTGTTTTCACAGTTGTCATTTTGCTTTTAGGTATCGTCGTGTTCAACAGAGTACAGAAGAACTTTATGGATGTAATATAAATAATGAAGAAGTTCCATTCTTTACATAAATATAAAATCTTAGCGACTATCTTCTTTATAGTAGTGATTGTTCTGGCATCAGTCGCTTATCATACGTTGCGAGCAGATCGTTTACCTGAAGGAGCCGTTGTTTATCTCGTCCCTGTTTACGGTCAGAGTCTTGCTTTGGGAGAAGAAACAAAGTTGATAACCGACATTGATGATTATGGAGATAAGACGAGCCATCGTGTCAAGTCTGAATTCTTGAATGAAAGAATCGGATATTTTTCGGATAATCTTCAGAAACAGCGAATCAAGAGCATCTTTTGTATCAAGAGCCGCCATTTCGAATCCTCTGTATTTGGACTAGGCGAATGTTTTGTAAAAATGAATACCGACAAAAATATATACCTTTGTACGTTCCCGGCTGGTCAAGGGGCGACACAGATATCATTGTTGGAAAAGGGGACTAAACCTTATAATAAATTTATAGACGAAATACGAATGGTCTATGAAAAGGCTTCCGCTCAAGGAGCAAAGGTCATCATGCCGGCATTTTGCTGGATGCAGGGCGAAACTGATTTGACAATGAATACGGAATACGATTATGCTGCACGATTGAAGAAGTTCCGTTTTGATTTAGAAAAAGATGTCAAGGCGATTACCCATCAAAAGGAATCTGTCAGTTGTATACTGTATCAGACCAATTGTCTGACATTGACTGAGGAACCGATGAATCCTGATAGTTATCTGTGCAGACAGGTTACAATTCCCGAACAGCAACGCCAACTGATTATGAAAGACAAACAATTCTGTGCCAGTGGCCCTGTATATCCATACGATGTAGCGAGAAATTATGTCCATATCGATGCTTGTGGACAGAAACAGATGGGATATTTGGAGAGTCTTACGCTCCGTCGCATCATGAAGGGGCAGCATTTCATCGGTCTGCAACCGCAAGCCATTTCCCGTCATGGCGATACCCTCATCGTCAGGATGCACGTGCCTGTTCCTCCATTAGTCCTAGATACTATCACCGTCATTAAAGCTCCTCATGATGGTTTTAGTGTCGTCACCATGGCCCATCACGATATTCTCAGCGACGTGAAAGTGTCTTCAGACAATGTTTATCTTATCTGTCATCATCCATTCTCCGGCCCACTGAAAATCAGATATGGCGTGAATGGTGATTACATGAAGAGTGGTCGAACTTATGGTCCACGCGGCAATCTGCGCGACAGTCAGGGTAACACCTTCTCCTGTCAGATCAACGGTAAACGGTATCCTCTCCATAATTGGTGCTACCTATTTGAAAAGCAATTCGGACGGTAATAGTCATGGAATGTAAAGATAAATGCTAACGACCTTTACATGGGCGTAATCTCCCAGAAATATTTGGTTCTTAGCAAATTTAGGTGGATAAAAATTCAAGATATGTAATATAATATACGT
>OBID01000417.1_pt1 | contig 18033 bp, 19 predicted proteins | sample 1519781 | NCBI WGS metagenome assembly OBID01 (sample SAMEA3991478, study PRJEB22521) | metagenome | biome: anthropogenic terrestrial biome; feature: sewage plant; material: sludge | place: Sweden | collected 2012-09-26 | reverse complement strand
GAGTCGAGATAAAGACTATATCTGAGATTCTTGGACATGCAGATGTTAGCATAACATATAATATATATGTACATATAATACAGGAACAGAAAATGAGAGCTGTTAGTGTGATTGATACTGTGTAATAAAAAATGTGCTATAATAGCACATTTCGTATGAGAGATATATTAATCATTTTCATTGGTTGTTGCTTCAAGCTTATCACCCATATCAATTAAAATAAGCTTGTTAATATACGCATTAAGGCTTAATCCCTGACTTTTAGCGTAATTTGATATGACCTCTTTTTCCCCTTTTTTAAATGTGACGTTAACTCTGTCATATGCCTTTGCGTTATATTTGTTTTTTGAAGCTGTTGATGTTTTACCCATATGGACTTGCCTCCTATTTTTAAAGTTCTCTTAATTTTAACATTAATCGCTATACTTATGCAAGTATAAAGATGACTAAATTTTTAAAGAAAAATAGAGTAATTTTATCAATATCATTATCTTGACGTACTGGTGTAAGTATGGTGCAATATAGTTGTAGATAAAATTTATTTTGTTAAATATGGCATTGACGAACTGTAAAAAATACTGTAAAATAAAAATGTGCTATAATAGCACATTTTAATATGGGAGGGACATCTATGATAGACGAAAAAACGCTTAAAGGTCTTGAATATGACGAAGAATTTCAGATGTCAGAAGATGAGGTGGATTTTCGATTCAGAGAAGCAGTACGGATACAAAAAGAAATTGCAAGAATAAAAAAGGTACCTACATCTGAATATGATGATCAGAAAAAAATGCCATATTTACTTTACCCGGATGGACATAGGGAGTATTGATTGGAGCAGAGCGTGAAAATGGAAACGAGGCCTATGGTTTTTTTGTTTTTGCCGGACCTAACGGTTCAGGAAAAAGTGCGATTACGTCCATGATGATTCCTGTCGGTGAGCATATTAATGCAGGCAAAGGAAAGCGACCTTTTTAATAAAAAAATAAATATTCAAAAATAACAGAACGTTTTTACAGACGCTCTGTTATTTTTATATTAAAAAATATAAAAATAACCTATTGACATACTGATGTAAGTATGCTATAATATAATTGTGGATAAAAGAAATATTAACTTAATAGGAGGAATTACAATGAAAAAGATCAAAGTTTTAAAAGGATGGGGCATCTTTCAAAATAACAAAAAGGAGAAAGATGAGTACGGATTTGAATATACAGTCATTCATCCGAACAACATGGAATATGCATATATGTGTACTCCTGATGATACAGATATTGAATGTAATAGTCTTGAAGCAGCTGAAAGTTGGATAAAAAATTATTAAGAATGAAGGTGGATTTTAATGCAGAAAAAGATTTTTGAAGTAATATTGGAAACGGGTATGATGCATTTAAAGTATATGTACCTTGTAAAACAAAAAAAGAAGCCGAGCAATGGGTAATAGGTAATGGCGATGTTGTGAGGATTAAGGAATATAAATTAATGAATCCGATCAGTATGGATAAAATTATAGCTGCATTAAAAACATCTGCGTTTGAAGATATGGAAATAGATTTGATATCTAGGGCATTGAGAGATTGTGAGTTTATCGAATAATATTTATTTTTTTGAAAGAAAAAGCGTTACCGGTTTTTTAAATTGTGCTATTATAGCACAATTTAAAACAGCAAGGTTGACATGAGCTCAATAAAAGGATATAATATTTGTATTACGTAATACATTACACTGTATTACAATATGTAATACAAATTAAAGGAGTGAATTATAAATGGACAATCAAGAAATAAAAGTTCGTTCAATTAGGGCAGATGAATCAACATATGAGAAGTTTAAAGCATTGTCAGCTGAATTTGAAAACCAGGGCGACTGCCTTACACAATTGATAGTAGCGTATGAGATCAGCAAAGCTAAGCACATACTTGTTGATATGCAAACAGATATTGCAGATTATGAAAGTCATATCAGCAGTATACAGCAAGCATTTTTGCATGTTCTGGAATTAAATAATAATACAGAACAGCGTATCAGACAAGAATTTATAGATCGGCTTACGAGTAAAGATAAACTTATAGTAAGCTTACAAGAACGAGCAGAATGTGCCGAAAGATTGCTGGAACATACTAAGGTGGAATGTCAGGATAATGTTCAGAATGTTACAGAGGAACTGTCAGAACTTCAGATTGTACTTAGCGAAACGCAAAAATCATTGTCTGAAGAAAGAAAGACATGCGAACAAAATGAGAAGTCTTTATCAGATAAACAGACTATTATCGAAAATTTAATGCTTCGATTACCGGAACAGGATAAAATTAATAAACAGATCAATGATTTACAAAACAAGATTCAGGTAGAGGAAAATTCAAACATAATGAAGGACAAGAAAATAGATGAGCTGAAATCAGAAATAAGATCTAAGGGATTAGAGGTTAGCGAGTTAAAGCTTGAGATAAAAAATTTGAACGAAAGACAAGAATATCAAAAATCGTTGTCAGAGCAGCAACTGAAAATTGAAAAACAGCAACTAGAACTTCAAATAAAAAGTGAATATCAAGCTAAGATAGACAACTACAATGCCAAGATGGAAAAAATGCAGGATAGAATAGATTCTCTACAAGAAAAAATTGAGGATATTCAGAGCCAGAATAAAAAATGAATGTTGACTGACAACTGAAAATACTGTAAAATGATATTATAAAAAAATAGGAGGTAAATTTTGTGAAAAAATTTGATAGAGCACTGGAAATTGATGTGGTAAAAGAGTTAGCGAATGAAGTATGTGCAAATTATTTTAGATATTTAACAGAAAAAAATATTGATATAAAAGAAGAAAGTGATGACGAATTGGTTAAAACATATTGGGCAATGGTAAAAATCGAATATGATGATGTATATAAATGCAATGATGCTAGTGATTTTGAAAAAATGAAATGTCAGATAAAAAAAGCGAGGGAAGAGTTAGATGAAAGTAAACGATGATTTATCGTATGTTTCTGATGATCAATTTGAAATACAGTACCAAGGAATAAAAAATAAATTGATATTTAGCAAATCCACTGTAGAAAAACCGTTAGCAGTTGTTCTTGGAGGACAACCCGGAGCTGGCAAATCGAATATATATGATATTTATAAAGAACGTCTTGAAGGCGATATTGTTGAGCTAGATTGCGATGCTTTTCGTCAATATCATCCTAATTATGAAAAACTACATGAAATGTACGGCGATAATGATGGCGAGAAAACAAATCCATTTATTTTCAAAGTAGTGGATTGTCTTGTTGATGAACTAAGTGATCAGGGCTATAATATGATTATTGAGAGCTCATTAAAAAGTCCTCATACAGCACTTGAAAATGGTGAGAAGCTGCCCCAAAAGGGCTATAACGTTGAATTAGCAGTAATGGCAACCCCTAAGTCAAGATCATGGAGTGGTACATTGGAAAGATATAATGCAGTAAAAGCTGCCGGAGGACAACCAAGAGCAGTTCCCAAAGAATTTCATGACCTTGTTGTAGCAAATATAGCGAACAGTATCAGTGAAGTTTATAAATCCGGATTGATGTCTAATATTCTTATATATAACAGGAATAAAGAATGCCTGTATGATATGAGCAAAACTCCGAAGGTTAATCCAAGCAAATTGCTTGACAGTATAGTTAATAAAGAGCCTTGCATATTTAAAGAAATAAGCAAAGAAGAACTGGAAACGCATAAAAGTGAGTTATCAGGTCTGTGCCAGATAGGCTGCAAGAATGATGATATAGTGATAAAATTTAAAGAATCTGATAAAGAAAAAGTTGAAAATATCTTGAGTGATTGTCAGAAGTTGTCCAAAACAATGAAATAGTATTTATTTTTTTGAATGAAATAATAGTTCTCAGGCTTACTTGCACAAAAAAAATAACGTACTGTAAAGTACGCTATTGATAAGATATTGTGATATATGGTTCTGAATAAGATAATATCTTAAAAAATTAATTTATTTTTTGCCAAAATAACATATTTTTCACGTCAACCTATAAAATGATTGACTTAGTAAATAAAACATGTTATAATTAATACCAGTTAATAAAAAAAGAAAGCACCCACGAAATATATAACGTTTGGAAGACGTTATATATTTTATAATCAAAACAGATGAAAAGAGCATCTGAATGACTTAGTGAATGCTATACTTGTGATTACTATTGTATCACATCGAATAGATTTTGTCAAGTCCTCAGAATGTACATTTCATCTGAGGGCTTGATTTTTTGTTATATAAAGCAACTTGACAATTTAATACAACTCAAAATACGTTAAGCTTTGTTTAAGCCAAAGAAAATATACGCCATGACTACCTGAGAAAACTAAAAGTAAAGGTAAAAGCGACAAATATAATTTTCGAAATCAAAAGTAGCACATTGAAGGCGATGAGAACTAAAGTGATAATGATACTTCCGGTGACGGCTAACTCATAGAAATGAGTAGAGGCAACAAGCCTATGTGATTGACAGCTATCAATCAATTTTGAGTTAAAGTACAGGGGTGGTAAGAATCGAACTCACGTCAAAGGTTTTGGAGACCCCTATTCTACCATTGAACCACACCCCTAAATATCGAGTGTATAAAAGTCACAGTCAACGTTTATCATTATAGCATAGTAAATTTAAATTGTCAATTAGTTTTCAAAAAATATTTATATTTTTTGAAAAGAGGTTAATTGTCAAAGTGAATGCAAGTTGGGAAAATGTTCTTGATGCATTTACTTTAAAAAAATATAATTTTATTGAATTTGCTGTGTAAAAAGTATATAATAAATATGTAAAACAAGCATTATTTATCATATAAATTATATAGAATAGGGGTGAATGTTTTGAAAAAAGTCATAATTGCAGTTGGCTTAATTGCTGCATTAATTATTTGTATCACAATTCTGACAATCCGTAAAACAGACAGCAGTCATAAATCACCTAAGTCAATTGACAATCAAAATAGTATTACAATTACAGATACACATAAAGCTACAACCTCAACTACTGCTATATCAAAAAAATATTCTCAGACAAAAAGTCAGACTGTAGAATCTTATGATAAATCAGATTCATTGTCGCCGGAACCGCAGCCAGAACCGGTACCACCACAGCAACAGCCAGAACCACAACCAGAACCAGTACCACAACCACAACCAGTACCAGTACCTCCTTCAGACGTTCAGACGGAATTTCAGGCAGAGATATTAAGACTTGTTAATAATGAACGCAGGTCAGCAGGAGTACCGGAATTGACAGGAGATACTTTGCTTAATCAGGCAGCACAGATACGTGCATCAGAAACTGTAGACAACTTTTCTCATACAAGACCAAATGGACAATCATGCTTTTCTGTATTTGACGAACTTGGCATATCTGCAATGACAAAGGGTGAAAATATAGCTGCCGGTCAGTCAGCAGCAGCCGATGTTATGAATCAGTGGATGAACTCAGAGGGGCATAGAGCAAATATATTGAATCCTGGTTTTACATCACTTGGTGTGGGATTTGTTCAGACATCATCTGGATATAAATATTACTGGACGCAGGTGTTTGCCGGATAGTGTCGGTTCCCCTTAAAGCACGCAAATACTTTAAGGGGAACATTTTATCTGTTCAAAATATATTTTTGTGTGTATGGGCATATTTCTATGCATTTTCCGCATAATGTTATCTTTTCGTTTAACGTGGCAGCCGCAATTTCACGTGCTTTTTTACGGCATGCCATTGCATCAAAAAAGTTGTCCCTGTCTGTATCCGGATACCATAGATCTCCCGATATTGCATTGGCCGGACATGCATCATGACATTTCATACATCCGCCGCATAATGATTTTTCTGAAGGCTTGTCAACTCTGAGCGGTGCGTCAGTCAGTACAGATGTAAGCCTTATAGCTGTTCCGTATTGTGGTGTTACCAGAAGAGCACTTTTGCCTATCCATCCGAGACCGGAATGTATAGCTACTGTTTTATGAGGCATAACAGTTCTGAAAATACCGAATTCTTTTGTCTTATTTACAGTCTGAGCATATGCATGAAATCCCTTGTCACTGATATATGTACTGCACAGTTCTGCCAGATTGTCAAGGCAGTTATTCATATCATGATATGAATTGAAATAATCACGTGTAGGTCCTTCTGAAATCTGTGTGATTATTTGCGGAGGAACGGCAAGTGCTATAGATACGCCATATGGATATTCGGGAATGTGTATCATTTCTGTGACAGAGTCTTCACTGCGAGGTTCGTCAAGTAAACATTCTGCATATAAATTTCTGATATCTGCAAATCCTACCAGAGAAGCTCCAGCGTCAAAAAGTATTTTTTTTAATTCTTCTGATAAATCCATAACGTTATTTTCCTTTCATATTACCACAGTTATAATTCATATTTTTATAATTAACATGTTACCACTATTTGATTTTAAAATCAATAACAATAAATTAAATAGTATCTATTTCTGATAACAGGAGAAGGAGAAGCCTGCCTGCGGACCGCTTGATGCCATAGTCAGAAATTATATACGGTATTTTATAAATAAACAATAAATGAGTGGAAATGTTGAAAATAATGTGATATAATAAATTTGTGATAGGTTTAATTTTGCTGATTATCATCTTTTAACAAAGCTGATAAAATTCGTTATCCATCATAACAATGATAACGTATAGTGAAGAAGGAGCGAAAAATATGAAAAAGGTCAAACGTCTATTTGCAATCCTGATGGGATTGTCTATGGCTGCAGGCAGTGCAGTGCAGGGTACAAATATTAATATAAGTGCAGATGCCGGGGAAAAGCCGCCTGAAATATTCGAGGATGAGGTTGTATTCCCAGACCCTGATTCATTCAGTTATGATGATGTTGAGGTAAACTTTGCAAAAGCACTTCAGTATGTACTTTATTTTTATGATGCAAATAAGTGCGGACATGATACTGATCCGGAGACCGGTAAAAAGTTAAAACAACTTGAATGGCGTGGAGACTGTCATGTAGAGGATTATAATATTCCACTTAAACCTGTAGAAGAAGAGGGTGCTGATGCAAGATACGGAACTAATCTTTCTCAGGAGTTTATTGATAAGTATAAAGATATTCTTGATCCTGAGGGTGACGGATTTATTGACTGCGGCGGAGGTATGCATGATGCGGGCGACCATGTAAAGTTCGGACTCCCGGGATCATATGCAGCGTCAACATTGGGATGGGGTTATTATGAGTTCAGAGATGCATACAAGGATACGGGTACGCAGGAACATATGGAGGATATTCTTCATTGGTTCAACGATTTTTACATGAAGGGTACATATCTTGATGAAGACGGAAAAGTGATTGCATTCTGTTATCAGGTAGGAGAAGGAAATAATGACCATAACTTCTGGTGCCCTCCGGAACTTCAGGATACAGAAATGCTTCTTAACTTTGCAAGACCAGCATATTTTGCAACGGTTGATACTCCGGCCTCTGATATGTGTGCAGGAACAGCAGCATCACTTGCGATCAACTACCTTAATTTTAAGGATACAGAACCTGAATATGCAGAAGAAAGTCTGAAAAAGGCTATAGCGCTTTATGATTTTGCTGTAGAAACACATAAGGAAGCAGAAGACAGCAATACAGTCCTGAGTCTTGGATATGACGGCGGTTTCTATGACTCAAGCTATGATTATGATGAACTTTCATGGGCAGCTGTATGGCTCAACATATGTACAGGTGAACAGCATTATATTGATGATATTGTTTCCGTTGATACATCAGAGATGACTGAAACAGGCGGTTACAAGTATACAGGATATATCAAGAGAATAATGGAAACAACAGGAAGCACATGGCAGAATATCTGGGTGCACTGTTGGGATACAGTATGGGGAGGAGTTTTTGCAAAACTTGCACCTATTACTAATAATGAGCGTGACTGGTTTATTTTCAGATGGAATCTTGAATTCTGGTCAGGCAAACCACATCTTAAGACAGCAGGACTGGCAGATGAGATATGGAATATGGATTATCATCATATCCAGGAGATCAATGAAAATGATAAAACATATCTGGCAAAAACACCTGCAGGTTTCTCAATGCTTAATGAATACGGTTCATGCCGTTACAATACAGCAGCAGGTCTTTGTGCTGCAGTATACAGAAAAGAAACCGCAAAATTTGAAGGTGAAGAATACGCTGGTTTTACTGACTGGGCAGAAGGACAGATGGAATACATAATGGGTAAAAACCCTATGAACCGTCCTTATATCGTAGGGTATTCTGAAACTGCTGCTTCACATCCTCATCATCGTGCAGCACATGGTTCGTCAACATTCAGCATGGATGACCCTCTCACTCAGTCACATACACTGTGGGGAGCACTTGTAGGTGGCCCTGATGCAAAAGACTGGCACAGAGATATTACCAAGGACTTTGTATATAATGAAGTAGCAGTTGACTATAATGCCGGAATAGTAGGAGATCTTGCCGGATTGTATTATTACTACGGAACAGAAGATATGAAGCCTGAAGAAAACTTTCCACCTCCGGAAAAGGATGGAGACCGTTATTGGATCGAGGCACTTGTTAACCAGGAAAATATTGAAAGAACACAATATACAGTAAGAGTACATTATGAATCAAAACAACCACCTAAATATCTGACTGAAAGTCTTAAAGCACGTTATTATTTTGATATCAGTGAGCTTGTCAAAGCAGGTCAGAGTATTGATGATGTAAAGGTTGAAGTATACTATGATGCGGTTCAGTCAACGACAGATATGAAGCGTTCAGCCAAGGTATCACAGCCTATTCATTTTAAGGACAATATTTATTATGTTGAAATGGACTGGACAGGTACATTGTGGCGTGGTTCAAGAGAACTTCAGGTTGGTATTATTGTAGGACAGGATGCAAATTATGAAAGTAACTGGGACGCTACAAATGATTACAGCCGTAATAATCTAGCTCTTAGTGATGATTTCGGAGATACGGATAGAATTCCACTGTACTTTGAAGATGAGCTGGTATATGGTCATCCTCCTGTTGACGAAACCGGCAGTGAACCGACAGTCACTGAAGCTACAACTACCAGAACAACAACAAAAGCAACTTCAAAAGTTGACAATACGGACTATATTTACGGTGACGTTAATTTAAGTAAAATTGTCGATGTTACGGATCTTACTGTGTTGAGTTTGTATATGCTCGGTGATGCAAAGCTTGAAAGCAGGGCATTGGTTCAGGCAGATGTAAATGCGGACGGAAAAGTTGATATAGCAGATCTTGCAACATTAAAGCAGTATATAATGAAGGATCCGATTACACTTGGTCCTAAAAAAAATAAAAACTAATTCATTATAAGTGAAAAACGGGTTATCTCAGTGATTATGAGATAATCCGTTTTTATATGACATAAGATTTACTTAAAAATAAATAAACATTAAAGGTCTTGCTATCATAAGAGATAGCGGGACCTTTAATATTGATATATGTCTAAAAGCTTAAGTGTGATAAAGATTAGAGATCCCAGGAAATTTATTTAAGGATTATTTAATAATTTAACTGCTATAATCAGACTATAGAAAAAGAAAGGGGCAGAAAGCGATGTGTATAAATATATTAAAAAAGGATCTGAAGCGCAAAAAGACAATGAATATCATTTTATTGATATTCATAATCATTGCAACAATGTTTGTTTCAAGCAGTGTGAATAATATTATCAGTGTTTCATCTGCACTTGATAATTATTTTTCAAAAGCAGGTATGAGTGATTATTTTATTGTGACGAAAAAAGTAAATGGTAAGGATGGAGATGTAGGTGAAATCCTTGATAAGTCAGATTTTGTTGATAATTACAGGACGGAGAATGTTACATATGTAAATGCTGATCAGATAAAACCTGACAAAATGGCATCTACAAGCACAACCATACTGATGCCTGTTACAGAGTCAAAAATTAATTACTTTAATAAAGACAATGAAATTATAAGTAATGTAAACGACGGTGAGGTCTATATTTCACAGAAATCACTTGAAAAAAGCGGAGTCAGTACAGGTGATACAGTTGAAGTTACAATTGGTGATGAAGTTATTAAGGTGAAAATTGCAGGCGGTTTCAAGGATGCGTTTCTTGGAGCTGATATGATGGGAATTACACGTATGCTGCTGTCAGATAGTGACTATAACACACTTATATCAGACGATGAGGCAGATTTATTGGGCGGAAAAATATTTTACATAGATACAGATGATATAAAACAGCTTGAAGACGATATGAGTGATGTAAACGGCAGTATACTTTTTATGGGCGATAAAGACATGGTTTCTTTATCATATGTTATGGATATGGTGATTGCAGGATGCCTGCTCGTTGTCAGCGTATGTCTTATACTTATTGCCTTTGTTGTTCTGCGTTTTACTATTACGTTTACTCTTGATGAGGAATACAGGGAAATAGGTGTTATGAAGGCGATTGGCATAAGAAACGTAAAGATAAGAGGAATTTATCTTGTAAAATATCTTGTCCTTTCACTTGTGGGTGCAGTAATCGGGCTTTCAGGAGGAATACCATTTGGAAATATGCTGCTTAAAAGTGTATCAACAGCAATAGTTATGGAAAATAGCAGTGGATACATTATCAATTTAATGTGTGCATTGTTGGTAATAGCAGTTATAATGCTTTTCTGCTTTATGTGTACACGAAAGATAAAGAAATTTACACCTATTGATGCAATCAGAAATGGTTCAAATGGTGAAAGATATAAAAGGAAAAATATTGTTGCATTAAATAAAAGTAAAGCAAGACCATCATTGTTTATGGCTGTAAATGATATTCTGTGTAATGCAAAACGTTATGTTATTATGATGATAACATTTATAATAGGGTTTATTCTTATTGCAGTAATAATAAATACAATGAATACATTAAAAAGTGACAAACTTGTTACATGGTTCGCAATGACACCAAGTGATGTATATATGATAAAAGAATCTGAGGTAATGACATATTTTGCAGATGACGGACGTGAGAAGGAAGAGACCAGAATTTCTGAGATAGAAAAAGAACTTAAGGATAATAATATACCTGCGAAATGTTATATAGATAATATTATGAAGCTTACAATCAGAAATGGTGACGCAAAATGCAAATCAATTGTATTGCAGGGAACAGGTACGACTACCGATGAATATGCATATACGGAAGGAACACCGCCACAGAATGAGCATGAAGTTGCAATAACTAAACTAATAGCAGAAAAGATTGATGTTAAAATAGGTGATACAATTATAATGTCACATCTCAGCGGAGATAAGGAATACATAATAACAGCATTTTTTCAGACTATGAATAATATGGGTGAGGGCGTAAGAATTCACGAGAGTGCCAAAGCAGATTATGAACAATTAATGATGGCAATGGATTTTCAGATAAGATATACAGATAATCCGGATAAAGATCAAAAAGAAGAACGTTTTGAGAAGATAAAAGATATTTACAGTGATTATACGGTATCAGACGGCGGTGAATATGTTGATAAATTGATAGGCGGAATTTCAGGATCAATGAAGAATATAAGAACAATAGTTATTATTATTGTACTTGTAATCTGTTCGCTTGTTGCAATACTCATGGAGCGTTCATTTATTGCAAGAGAAACAGGAGAAATAGCTACAATGAAGGCTATCGGATTCAGAGATGTTGTAATTGTGTGGATACATACATTAAGGCTTGGAATTGTTATGGTGATTTCAACGGTGATAGCAGTCCTGCTCTCAACGCCTGTATCTGAAATTACGGCAGGTCAGGTATTTAAAATGATGGGTGCAGAATATATAGATTTTGATGTAAATCCGCTTGAGATTTTTGTTGAATACCCGCTTATTATGCTTGCAGTTGCACTTATTGCTGTATTCTTTACAGCTCAGTATACAAGAAAAATACTGGCAAGCCAGACGGCTAATGTGGAGTAAGAGAGTTTCGGCTCTGCGGAGCCGAGCAGGGCTTTGCGGTCGCCCTGCACCTTCGCCATATATTTGTTCAGTTTGGAATAAAAAATATATTATAAAGAACAGGAGATTATTATGAAAAATATAATTGAGGTAAATGATCTGTGTAAAACATATATCGTTAATAAGCGTCAGAATAATGTGTTAAGGAATGTAAGTTTTAGTGTGGCAGAGGGTGAAATGGTGGCAGTTATGGGACCATCAGGATCAGGAAAGTCCACATTGCTTTATACTGTTTCGGGCATGGATAGCATATCTGCGGGAAAAGTGAACTTTAACGGAAAAGATATTTCAAAATTCAATAAAAAGGAACTTGCTGATCTCAGACTTGATGAGATGGGATTTATATTTCAGCAGATGTATATGCTGAAAAACCTTACAGTGTTTGATAATATTATTTTACCGTCATATCAGTCAGTGAAAAATACCGCATCAAAAAAGGATAAAGCTAAATATGGACAGGAGCTTATGCGCAAGCTTGGTATAATTGAGATAGCAGACAATGATATAAATGAGGTTTCCGGTGGTCAGCTGCAGAGAGCATGTATATGCAGAAGCATGGTTAATAATCCGGAGATGATCTTTGCTGATGAGCCGACAGGTGCACTTAACCGTACATCATCAGAAGAGGTTATGACTGAGCTTTGTAAGATAAACAATGAAGGAACATCCATAATGCTTGTTACTCATGATGTTAAGGTGGCAGCCAAATGTTCGAGAGTTATGTATATAGTTGACGGAAACATAAAAGGAGAGTATAATTTAGATAAATATAAAAATGAGACTCAGCTCCGTGAACGTGAAAGAGCATTAAACGGCTGGTTAATGGAGATGGGATGGTAATTTATTAATCGGGGGCTTAAAATGACTGATATTCTTATAGTTGAGGACAATAGTGAAATAGCAGGTCTGCTGTGTGATTTCCTCCGGATGGAAAATTATACGGTATCTGTTGCGGAAAACGGTGAAAAGGCACTGGAGTTGTATGGAAAATACGGTGCCAGACTTATCATTCTTGATATTATGCTGCCAGGTATAGATGGGTTTGCGGTGTGTCAGAAAATACGTGAGGACAGTAACACTCCTATTATTATTGTAAGTGCAAAATCCGACAAGGAAGATAAGCTTAACGGCCTTGTGCTCGGTGCTGATGATTATATTGAAAAACCATATGATGTCGATATTCTTATAGCAAAAATTTCTGGAATATTTAAACGGCGTTATCAGAGCGATGTTGTGGTAAGCGGTAACCTAAAGCTTGATAAGATAAAAAGAATAGCATATAAAAATGATGAAGCTTTGCAGATGACCTCAAAGGAATTTGAACTTTTGCTGTGCCTTATTGAAAATGGGGGGAAAACTCTTTCAAAGGAGTGGCTTTTTAATCAGATATGGGGGTTTGACAGCTTTTCAGAACCTCAGACTCTGACAGTACATATCAAATGGTTAAGAGAAAAAACAGAGGAAGATCCGAAATCACCTCAGCATATTATGACAGTATGGGGTGTGGGTTATCGTTATGAGGAAAAGGTATGAAGGCATTTAACAGAATCTCAGCAATTGCGTGTATAATTATAACTGTATTTTTTGTTGGGACAAATATTTATATAAAAAATATTGATTCTGTTTCAGGAAGAATATATCGTATTGATGCGGAGAGACTTGAGACCTGTATTGCCGAAAATGGAATAGATAATATAGATATAAAAAGATATTCTTCAATAAAAAATGTTGAGAAATTTGATGACAATGATAAAGATTTTTTTGAGGGCGGAAAATATGATTATCTTATAAAAAAAATAGGAAATGAGTATTATAGGTTTGATTATGATTATCATGATAATACTTACAGAAAAAAAATCACCATAACAGTCAATGCCGTTATGGGAGTATTGTCTGTACTCATAATAATGTTTCTTTACTACATAAAAAAACATATTATAGGTCCATTTGAAAAGCTTAAGAATGTTCCGTATGAGCTTTCAAAGGGAAATCTTACGACTCCTCTGAAAGAGAACAAAAGCAGATTTTTCGGACGCTTTATGTGGGGCATGGATCTTTTGCGACAAAATATAGAACAACAGAAAATTTCAGAGTTAAGGTTACATAAGGATAAGAAAACACTGATATTATCACTTTCACATGATATTAAAACACCGCTTTCAGCAATAAAGCTTTATTCAAAGGCAATTTCTAAAAATATTTATAATGACAGTCAGAAAAATATGGATATTGCAGATCGTATAAATGCCAAAGCAGATGAGATAGAAAGCTTTGTTGCTCAGATAATAAGGGCATCAGGAGAGGATTTTCTTGATCTTACTGTTTGTGCCGAAGAATTTTATATGTCAGATATTATAGGGAAAGTATCTGAGTATTACAGAGAAAAACTTGGCCTTATCAAAACAGATTTTATATTATCGGAATATACAGACTGTATTTTAAAAGGAGATTCTGAACGTGCTGTTGAGGTTATACAGAATATTATCGAAAATGCGATAAAATACGGTGACGGACAGCGAATAGAAATAGATTATTCAGATGAAGAGAATTGCAGGCTGATTATTATTTCAAACAGTGGTTGCAGTCTTTCAGAAAGCGAAATGCTGCACATATTTGATAGCTTCTGGAGAGGCTCGAATACGGGCAGCAAGGAAGGCAGCGGACTAGGTCTGTATATCTGCCGACAGCTTATGAATAAAATGAATGGTGAAATTTTTGCAGAAAACAAGAGCGGTATGATGACAGTAACGCTTGTATTTACGAAAGCATAGGTGATGAATAATGGAAATTAAACAAATCAATAAAAATAAAAAAGATTATATCGATTTGCTTCTTCTGGCGGATGAACAGGAGAGCATGGTAGACCTTTATCTTGACAGAGGAACAATGTATGCACTTGATGATAATGGTGTAAAAACAATTTGCGTTGTTACAGATGAATGTGAGGGAATACTTGAGATAAAAAATATAGCAACAGAGCCTGAGTATCAGCGTATGGGCTATGGAAAAATGCTGATCGACTATGTTTCTTCACAATATGCGGGAAAATATAAAATTCTGCAGGTAGGTACAGGTGACTGCATGCTTACAATCTCGTTTTATGAAGAATGTGGTTTTAAGAGATCCCATATAGTAGAGAATTTTTTTACTGATAATTACGATCATGAAATGTATGAGGACGGAGTTTTACTCAAAGATATGGTGTATCTGAGAAAAGACCTGTGATCATGTATTGTGTATTTTAAACGGATTTTCATGTCTGATCAGGCAGGCAACTATATAACAGAAGCTTATGACGATTGTTGTGATCATCATACCTTCTATAAATCCCAGAGAAAAATCTGAAAGAACATCACGAAGAAAAAGTCTTAATAAATTAAGGATAAAGAAACATTCAAGTGATACAGAGCCTATAATTTTTGTATGTTTTTTCATATATCTCACCTCAGTATTTTTTACTGTAATAGAGTTTAAGTATACAGCATGTGGTAAGCTGGAATACAGCAGTGCAGATAAGTGTTATGCTGACTGTTTGATTAAGACATAATGATGTGATGCCTGCTGCTGTGATAATCAGTGACATCGGCAGTATCACATATGCTCCGCATTTAGTTTTTATCATTGCACGGCGTTCATCGTTTTCATAATTACATAGTTCTTTAAGCTTTTTTTCATCCTTAAGTGCACAGTTAATTTTAAAAACATATATAACGCAAGCGGCTGCAAGTCCGAGAAGCATTCCAAGGCTGAAGCTTGATGCAAAGCCCTTTTCAAAATCATTGCTTATTTTTTCGTAGACTCCGCTTATACGCAGAATGATGTTGATTGCAGCATAGATAAAAAGAAAAATGCTGAGAGCGGCTTTGCGGATTTTAATTTTAATTTTGAATTCTTCAATAGTCATATTAAATTACCTCATTTAAAATTATTTTCAGAAAATGATATGTCGGAAAAATCAAATACTTCTTCAATTGAAAGGCCGAAATAGTGAGCTATTTTGTATGCCAGCGGTAATGAAGCTGTATATTTGCCGACCTCAATAGATGTGATAGTCTGACGTGTTGTACCGACTTCCAGGGCAAGTGCCTCCTGAGAAAGTCGGTATTTTTTTCGGAGCTCCGGTATTCGGGTTTTCATTTATAAAATATACACCTCCGATTATTTTATGTAAAGCTTACTTTGCAAATTTAGTATAGCACACTTTGCAAACAGTGTCAATAATCATCTTCCTGCGATTATCTGACCTGTACTCATGAAAAACAACTCATTTATATTCATCTTTTGTATCTGCCCATTATGCTGCCCTTCTGCAGAATGTGTCCTATCATTGCTTTAAGCACATTGGTACTCCTTGAAGTGCTTTCAAGCGTGAGAAAACTGTCAAGTACATAAAAGTTAAAAACATATCTGTGTACACTCCTTACAAATACCGGCTGTTGTGGACCTCTGTATCTGTTTTTTCCGTATGCTATTCCCTGAACAGCACCGGCAGGTGAATGAACCTCAGCACCGTAACGAATATTTTCAGGAATTTCAGCAGATGCAGGAATGTTCCATATAATCCAGTGATTATATTCGGATATAAACGAAATATCAAGATCATTAAGCATTATTACAATAGAAACGGCATTATCCGCTAAATTTTCAAGCCTGAAAGCCGGTGAAATGTTTTCTCCGAAGCCTGTATGTTTTACTGGGATATTTCCTCCGTCTTCAAATGACGGTGAAGTGATTTTTAAAACGTCTGACATTTTGTTTGCCCCTTTTTGTATAATATAGTGTATTTGTATTTACTTTGATTGTAAAATATGATATAATAATCAAAATAACATCAATATTTCCAGAAAACTGTTGTATGATATCTGATAAAAAATAAATGGTAATTTAATTGATTTTATTGTATCACAAACTTATACTAAATTGCAATGGACAGCTATGTAAAATCTTTTTAATTGGAGGAAACATAATATGCTTGAATTCCCTGAGACACACAATATAGCAGATCAGCTCAGAATCCATACAACGGGAAAGATAGTCAGCAGCGTTTTGCCGCCGACAAAGATCAACAAATTCTGCTGGTTTAACGGTGATCCGGCAGATTATAACAATCTTCTGACAGGCATGACTGTTAAATCAGCAGATGGTTTTGGAATTTATGTGGAGCTTGTATTTGAAGGTAATAAAAAGCTTTGCTTTAACGACGGAATAAATGTACGACTTGTTTTAAAGGAAGCTATTCCGAAAAATTATCAGCTTGTAATTTGCTTTGAAGATGGATATGCCCTTGTTTTTACGGTTGCTATGTATGGTGGTATATATCTTCATGATGGCAGCTATGACAACGAATATTATATAAAAAGCAAAAATGCGATATCTCCTTTTTCAGAAGATTTTGATGAATATTTTCGTAAGACTTTATCAGAAAGCAAGCAGACAATGAGTGTGAAGGCGTTTCTTGCTACAGAACAGAGATTTCCCGGAATAGGTAACGGAGTTCTGCAGGATATACTTTTCTGTTCAAATATTCATCCAAAAAGAAAAATAGCGACACTTGAAGAAAATGAAAAGGATATGCTTTTTAAAAGTATCCATTCAGTACTGAAAAATATGACAGAGCATGGTGGACGTGATACTGAAAAGGATCTGTTCGGTAAAGCCGGCGGCTATAAAACAATGATGTCTAAAAATTCAGTTTCCTGCTGTTGTCCTGTCTGTAAAGGGGAAATTACAAAGGAAGCGTATCTTGGTGGTTCAGTTTATTATTGTGCAAGATGTCAACGACTTGAATAATTTAAAATAAAAGACATATCCGTATTTAAGCTTCACATAAATATTTACTTAGGTATACATACCAGAAATGAAGCACCTCCACCAGGAGTATCTTTTACAGAAATTGCGCCGCCGTGCATTGTAACTATTTCTTTGGCAATGCAAAGTCCAAGTCCGAAATGGGATTTGTTTTCACGTGAGGCATCTGTTTAAAGCATAACACCATTATCTTTAGTGTTTTACATGTTTTGTGTTTTGTCTGGA
>OBID01000414.1_pt1 | contig 18118 bp, 15 predicted proteins | sample 1519781 | NCBI WGS metagenome assembly OBID01 (sample SAMEA3991478, study PRJEB22521) | metagenome | biome: anthropogenic terrestrial biome; feature: sewage plant; material: sludge | place: Sweden | collected 2012-09-26 | reverse complement strand
GCAATCCGACGCTTTCTGATCAATATTTATACCTCAATGTCGGCAGAGCTATATTGGCAGGCAATTTGAATGGGGCAAAAAATTTGATAACTATTGAATCACTCCTTGATTATGTCAATACCCTCGATACCCGAAAGCTTAAATATTTTGATATAGATCCGATACGGCCGGAAAAAGTAAAAACTTTTGAGGTTGGTTACCGAACTACCCTGCTGAATAGTCTGTATGCCGACTTAGGTTATTACTTTAGCATTTACAATGATTTCCTCGGCTATAATATTGGGGCTACCGGTACTTTCGATCCTATCTCAGGCTTTCCCCGACAGATTCAGGCTTATCGTTACGCAGCCAATTCCATTAACCAGGTCACTACCCAAGGAGCTTCTGCTGGCTTGAGTTATTACTTCTCCAAATATTATCAGATCCAAGGAAATTACTCCTGGAATAAATTGAATAAAGAATTTGTGGATGATCCCATCATTCCTGCATTTAATACCCCGGAAAATAAGTTCAATATTGGGTTCAGCGGCAGGGACATCCCACTAAAAATGGGAGGCATGAGATTGAATGATTTTGGATTCAACATCAATTATAAATGGATACAGGCATTTACTTTTGAAGGCTCTCCCCAATTTACAGGATTCATTCCGTCTTATGATTTATTAGATGGTCAGATCAACTGGAAGGTAAGACCCTTGAATACAACTATTAAGATAGGTGCTTCTAATTTATTGAATAACAAACAGTTTCAAGCCTATGGAGGCCCTAAAATCGGCCGACTTGCTTATATGTCATTAACTTATGAGTTGAAAAAAAATTAACTGGCAAAAATTAAAATTTTGCTATTTTTAACGCGTCGTAGTCGTCTAAATAATTATCCAATATGAAAAAATTATCCTTCTTATCTCTTTTGTTTTTGGCTATAAGCATCACATCGCTATTGGGTCAAAAAGTAAGATACATACACCAGATATTTGACTCTGTCAATGTGACCAATACCTATTACGGTCAAAACATTACTGTTCTCGCCTCCCCTTCTTTCCTGAAAGTACCATTACCAGTAAGTATTTATACCCCTAAGGGAGACACTGTAAGGAACAGACCATTGATAATCTATATACATACCGGCAATTTTTTACCCTTTCCTGTAAATCAAGGGACCTCTGGAAGGACTACCCCACCACCCGCTGGTGACCCAGCAGCAAGCATAGCCCAGTTAGGTATGGGATTTCCAAGTGATTCACCTTTAGTGGAGATTTGCACTCGTCTTACTAAAATGGGCTACGTAGTAGCAGCCATTGATTATCGTGGTGGTTGGAACCCTATCGCTTCTACTCAGACTGAACGGGTAAATACATTGATTAATGCAGCATATCGTGGTGTTCAAGACCTTCGTACTGCTATTCGATTCTTTAAGTTAACTGCTAAATTACAAAACAACCCTTTTGGGGTCGACACTTCAAAAATTGTAGCCTGGGGACAAGGTACGGGAGGTTACGTGAGTATGGCCGCAGCCACCATGGACAATTATTTAGATATTGTGCTTAAATCAAACAATAAATTTATTGGTCCGGATATCAATGGAGATGGTCAACCTGATCCCTATGTAATTCAGTCTATTCATGGAGATATCTATGGCACCAGCCTTGGCCGGCATCCTGTCAGTGGAGATACTTTGTCTCTACCTAACCACGTTGGCTATAGTTCTGACTTCCAGTTGTGTGTAAACATGGGTGGGGCTTTGGCTGATTCCCAGTGGATTGATGAAACAGATTTACCCATGATTGGTTTTCAAGACCCCCGAGACCCCTTTGCACCGTATAAAGAAGGTATAGTCAATGTACCTCAGGGAGCCAGTGCCCCTCTACCGGTGGTGGTTGTTCAAGGAACCTACCTTACTATTCAAAAAGCAGACAAACTAGGCTTGAATAAAAAAATGCGTGATCTTAAATTGGCTGATATCTATACACAGAATGCCAACAAAAAGAATGATGGTATAGAAGGACTTTATCCTATAAATGGTAATCCTGCCAATCCATTTGATTCTGACCCATGGGCATGGTGGGATACTACCGTGATGAAGCAAATCGCACCTGCTAATAATGCAAATGGTTTACTCACTAACCCGGATATGTCTGCTACCAAAGCGCGAAGATATATTGATACTATTATCGGATACTTTGCTCCGCGGGCTTTTGCTGTCTTAGATTTAGGTACTTTCGTAAGCACGCCAGATCTGTTAAAAGCACAAGAAGTTGGCTTCCAGATGATGCCGAATCCAATGACTCATCAGTCAGAACTGCAAACCAACCCTGACTATAAAATGAAGAGACTTACCATCTATGATATCAATGGCAGGGCAGTCAGAGAAGTCAAACAGATCAATAGCAATCATTATACCCTGGAGCGAAATGCACTTCCCCAGGGAGTCTATTATCTCCAAGTCGGTTTTGACAAAGGTGTAATCACAAAATCCATTCTCATTCAGTAGTCTGAAAAAACGAAATCAAAAAACAAAGCCCAATAGTATGAGTACTGTTGGGCTTTTTGATAATTGCCTGTTTGGCTAAATCTCTTTATGTTGGCTGCCTAAACTCCACCTGCCTTCGTACCATGTGCTTTCACTTACTGGCAATTCTCTAACTTTTCATTTTAATCTGCACAACCCCTACCCTGAAAGGAGTCTCCCCAAGTCTCGGGACGCAATTTCGGGACCCACTATTGTCTATTGCCTATTGCCTATTGCCTTCCGAGACTTCGGGATGCCTGCCTATTGATTCTATCATATCTTCCCCCGCACTACCCCAACCCTAAAGGGCGTCATCCGCACTAGGAACCATTTCATTTGCCTATTGCATCTTGCCTATTGCCTTCCGAGACTTCGGGATGCCTGCCTATTGCCTATTGCCTATTGCCATCAAACCTCCTTCATCGCGGCTAAAAACATTTTCATCTCTTCCATCGTACCGATACTCACTCTACACCACTGTTGATCATTAAAAGCCCAGGATCTGAGCCCAATGCCTTTGTCCGCCATCATCTGCACAAATTCTTTACCATCTTTTTTAATGGGAAAAATAATAAAATTGGTGTAAGAAGGTAGTGGCGAATAGCCCATAGACTGAAGTGCAGCAACAGTCATATCACGAGTATTTTTATTTTTCTGGACACAATCTTGCTTAAATGCTTCGTCATCTATGGTTTTTATGGTTGCATGCATGCTGGGAGCATTGAGGCTGTATTCCCAGGTTCTATATTTTTCCAAATCTTTGACAACACCAGCAGGCGCAATTACATAGGCGACCCTGAGTCCTGCAAATCCATGCACTTTGGACATAGTCCTGCCAATCATAACATTTTTTCCGGCTTTGATCTTATTGACCATAGAATGTTGAGCTCCGTTTGGCACATATTCATTGTAAGCTTCGTCTACGAACACCAGTGTTTTGTTGCTTACCCGATCACAAAAAGAGGAAAGCATTTGAGGGTCCAGGATAGTAGGACATGGGTTGCCCGGATTACAGATATAGACTAATTTAGTTTTGGAGGTAACTGCTTTTTCCATTGCTGGCAAATCATGTTGATACTGTGCATTGAGGGGAATCTGCTTCCATTCCCCACCAACTTTGGCTGCAAGTGCCGGCATCAGATCAAAAGTCGGATGTGCAGATATCATATCACCGTGCTCCAAGCCAGTCAATGAGCCAAGAAGATTAAGTACTTCCGAAAGGCCTGAACAAAGAAATATTTGATCAGTGTGTACTCCTTCATAAGTTGATATTTTATCCTTTAATGCTATTGCAACGTGCCTGGAATACAAATTGGCATCTTTAAATCCTTCAATGACAGCCATTTTAGCCCGATCGGAAGGCCCATATGGATTTTCATTGGAGGTCAGTCGTACTTTGATCATTGGATCCTTCAATACCTCATCCATCATCCAGCGACCAGTCAAAGGATGTATTTGATTGGCATAGCTGGAAATGTCTTTCTCAGCTTTTAAGTTTGGCATTAAAGTACCAGCAGCCAGTAGGCCTACACTGTTTTTAAGCCATCGTCGTCTTGATTGGGTATTGGGTTTCATATGAATGGATTTTTATTAGTGATAGTTAAAACTAATAAATTATTTCAAATGCGTGACTACAATTTTGTTTGTCTCCAATTTTATTTCGAATACTTTTTCGTAAGTTTCAGAAAATTTACAACCAATGAAGTCAATCTTAATTTTTATATTATGTGTTTCCGCACATCTGTCATCAGCTCAGAAAAAAACAATGCTTTTTGATGGAACCGCTATAAAAGGGTGGCATAATTTTAAAAAATCAATAGTAGATAGTTGGACGATCGAAGACGGAGCCCTCACTACTGACGGCAAAGGCAGTGATCTGGTGAGTGACAAAGAGTATGGAGATTTTGTCCTTGACTTCGATTTCAAAGTGCAACCAAAAGGCAACAGTGGTGTCATCTATAAAGTCATCGAGGTCAATGATGAAGCCCATTTTGCTACTTACGCCTCAGGACCAGAATTCCAGATCATAGATGATATCGCTTATCCAGAGGAGTTAAAAGATGTCCAGAAATCAGGCGCTAATTATGACATCAACCCTCCAAAGATGATAGCGTCTCATCCTGCAGGTGAATGGAACCACGGGACCATTAAAGTAAAAAATAACAAAATCACCCATTCGATCAATGGAAAAAAAGTAGTCAAATATACCTATGGCGATGCTACCTGGGATGCAGGCGTAGTTAAAAGCAAATTTGCCAAATGGCCATATGCCATGGCTCATCACAAAGGCAAAATTGCGCTTCAGGGGCACGGAGACAGAATTTATTTTAAAAATATTGCGATCAAAGAATTGTAAATTAATTGCAACCACAGATTCTTTGAGGGAATGTCAGAAAATTAAAAATCTCATCCTGGCATGAGCACTATGACTTAATAAAACTAATTACTCAATCAAATTTTTTTTATGCAAAAAATAGGGATGCTGGGGTCAGGCTTTATAGGCAGGTTTTATGCAGAAGCCATCCATGGACAACGAAGTAAAGATCAGGTGGTAGCCATCTATGCAAGACGGGAGGAAAGTGCTCAAAAATTTGCTACAGATTATGGGTGCTCTATCTGGTCGACCAATATGGAAGACATCATCAAACACCCTGATGTCAATATGATCTGTATTGCCCTGCCCAATAACAAACATGAGGAGGCTGTCCTTTTGTGTGCAAAACATAAAAAAAATGTCGTTTGCACTAAACCTTTGGGCCGCAACGGCGAAGAAGCTTTTCGGATGATGGAGGCTGTGGAACAATCCGGTATTTTCGCAGGCTATCTGGAGGACCTGTGTTATACCCCTAAATTTTTGAAAGCTTTGGAAATGGTCAAAGCCGGATCTTTGGGCAGAATACTCTGGGCCAAATCACGGGAGACCCATCCCGGGCCCCATAGTGACTGGTTTTGGGATAAAGAACAAGCCGGTGGCGGATGTATGCTCGACCTTGGCTGCCATTGTGTAGAAATCGCCCGAAATTATATTGGTAAAGATATAAAACCGGTAAAGGCCTTTTGCTGGGCTGCCACCCAAGCTAAACCCATTGAGGCAGAAGACCACGCAATTGCTCTTATAGAATATGAAAATGGGGCCATAGGCCAATTTGAAACCAGTTGGTCCTTTAGAGGAGGCATGGACCTGAGAGATGAAGTCATGGGCACAGAAGGCACTATTTGGGTCAACAGTTTTTTGCGTACAGGGTTCGAAGCTTTTACATCAGGCAAAGGCGCAGATTATGTTGCAGAAAAAGCTGAATCAAATGCAGGGTGGTTGTTTCCGGTAGGTGATGAAGTCAATGAATTGGGCTACAATCATATGTTTACTGACATGTTTGATTCTGCAGAACACCATCGGGCACCTTTAGAAACTTTTTATGATGGGTATATAGTCAATGCTATCCTGGATGCTTGTTATGCTTCAGCAAAAAGTGGTAAATGGGAGGTGATCGATCTCAAGGAGTGGAGAGGCCAATCCGGACTGCAAAAAATATCTGGATACACCGATTATGATGATGACCATTATTTTATCAAAGAAGAAGTCACTCATGATGGACGGCACAAACTGATCCTGAAAGTAAAGAAAACTGGCAAGATTATCGAAAGAGACCAACAGTAAGTGGTGTGCTTAATTTGAATTATAAGATTTTATAAACTCATGGTGACAGCCTACAATCTTCTATAGCAAAAGGTTTTGTACATAGAATAAAATTGTCTACTTTGGTTTTCGTAAATCTATTTTTTTACCTTAAACCTTAAATGTTATGGATTCAATTGTTCCTTATTTACTTAATGCTGTATTTGGCGCTGGTGGCGGTTGGCTAGGTAGTCTGATCAAGAAAAATGGTCTAGGCTTAATTGGCAACTTGTTGTCTGGTGCCGTAGGTGGTAATATTCTGCCTATGATCACTTCTGCCCTAGGACTATTTGGCAGTGGAGCTGCAGACGGTGCAGCTATGGGGGGCGGTGGCCTCGATATAGCTTCTATACTTACTGCTTTAGTTGGAGGTGGTGCTGGCTCCCTGATAGGTGGTCTTTTTAAGAAAGCAGCTTAGTTAGATTGATTCCAAAAAACTTCTACCGCTTTAATTCCAGACTGGAATTAAAGCGGTTTTTTTTGAAACATTAATGAAACCCTAACCCTTATTTAACACTGCTTAACGCTATGGTTTCGTGATTATGTCAAATCACTTTAATTATGAAACCGATTATTACATTTTTCGTACTCCTGGTGACCACCTCTTTTATGCTAGGTCAGACCAATCTTGAACTATCACTCGGTCCTACCTGGTCCAATGTATCCATGACTGGATTGGATGCTGCACTTCGTCCCCAAAGGACTATGCATCCTGGTCTTGAAATCCAGGCATTGATCCACCAATCTTTTGGTGAAAGCTCCTTTGGTTTTTCAAGTGGAATAAAATATAAAGAAAAAGGATTTATCCTCGATGAAAACATGGCTATGAATCTTTTCAATTTACCAATTAATGTCGGTATTCAGGCTAATACCACCATGAGATATATTGAAGCACCATTAAACTTAGAGTACACCATCGATGCCGGTCCTGCCAAAATCTATGCGTTCGCAGGACCGACCCTGGGTTATGCCCTAAGTGGTGATGTTCGCACCAAAGCTAATTTTTTAGTGGATATCAATATTAATAAGACCGACTTGAACCTGAATGACAACATGTACAACAGGCTCGAGCTTGGAGCAAACTTAGGTGTAGGCACAGCCATATCGTTTGGCAGCGGATCGATCTTGTTTCAAGCCAGTTATAGCCAGGGATTAAACAGAGTTTTAGATAATACTTTGGTGGATTTAAAACTAAAAAATTACGGTTTTGGCATAAATATTGGATATAAAATAATGTTGTAATGACAATTGCATCCCAAAAAGAAGGTGTGGAAGGCCTAAGTTTTCTGCACCTTTTTTGTTTTATGCTATGTGTAGGATAAGCATATCTCACCAATAATTGAAAAAATCTACTATTTATCACTCAATTTGCTAAATTTGCGGCTCAAACAATCACCAGCATGTCTGAAGCAAAAAACGAATCGACCAAACTCATGTGGATCTATACTGCGGTTTCATTTACAGCTATAGTTCTCTTCCTGATATTCAAACCAGAATGGTTTTGGGTTGCCCTTCCCTTCTTTGGAACATATTTAGTAAAGGCATTAGGTGTGATTTAGAGTTTACTCCAATTGGTTTAAAAGTGGGATAAATCAGGTTCCCTACATTATCTGATCAAGACTTCTCAAATAACCACCACAAAGGTTTATTTCTTTTTTCAACCTTATAATTGTCCCCTACATACTTTTGGATGTAATCCATAGCTTCATCGATGGAGTCAGTCACTTTTAAAAGATATTTGTCCTCTGGTGAAATGGTTTTGTGTTCGTTCATTACTTCCATAAAATCAAATAGTTTGTTCCAGTATTGTTTACCTATCAATACGACAGGAAAATCAGTGACAATATCTGTTTGCATCAAAGTGATCGTTTCAAAGAGCTCATCCATGGTACCAAAACCTCCGGGCATCACTATAAAAGCATAAGAATATTTAAGCAATAAAGTTTTTCTGACAAAAAAGTAATTGATTGTCACCGTTTTATGAACATAAGGATTGCCATGTTGCTCAAATGGTAAAAGTATATTGATGCCAATTGATAATCCGCCGTTTTCAAAAGCTCCCTTATTGGCCGCTTCCATGATACCAGGTCCTCCTCCAGTCACAGTGGCAAATCCAAGCTCAGCGATAGCTTTTCCAACCTCAACAGCTTTCTCATAATAATGCTCACCGGGTTTGAACCTGGCCCCTCCAAAAACAGTTATCGCCGGGCCAATGAAATGAAGTGTCCGGAATCCTTTGATAAACTCTTTCCAAACTTTGAATGCAAAGATAAATTCGAAGGTCCTCGGCTTAGGTCCATCCAAAAAAACAAATTCTCCGGTGGGGATGATCCGTGTCTTTTTTTCCAAGATAATTCTTTTGAAATAGGTGAATAAATAAGTGCCGGTGACTAAGACTTGGACTTAATAGTGGGGTATTTGATGCCCAGTTGCTCCAGGTAGCTGCTATATTTTGTCTCATCATAATAATAGGGCTTGAGCTGGGGTCTGTAGGTATCCATGATTTCTTTGTTGAGATAGATGGCGGGTTTGTCTTCTTTACCTACCATTGGTGTGTATTTTATTTCCATACCCTGCTCATTGCGAAAATAATCCCAGGCCTTTTGAGTAAAATTGGGTGTAGTCAGTATATCTAACAGGGTCATCGCTTCTACTTTTGCACCTGCGACCACGCCTTTATGGGCTACTGGGGTAGCCATCGCTACGGCATTGGACCAGTGATGACCTTGCAATCCGGGTATATTAGATGGATACCCCAGGGTGATAGTAGGTAACTTCCAGGATATATCGCCAATATCGTCCGAACCTCCGCTGACAGGATTGCTTTTAGGTGCTTCCATCGTATCCAGTTTAATAGCAAGGCCATCCTTTTGCGGAGATCCAACTTCGACCTGCAATGCTTTCGCCATAGCCTGATCGTCGTCAGTCCAGGAAGGCAGGCCCACTTTTTTTATGTTTTGATAAGCGAGTTCTGCCATAGGTTGATTAAAATGCCTGGGCCAGGCAGAGCCTAATATTTTATGGCTCACTTTAGTGCCTGTCATCATTGCTGCTCCGTCCGCTATACGATTGGCTTTTTCGTACAGATTCATGATCTGAGGATAGGTAATATGTCTAAAATAATACCAGATAGATGCTTTTGAAGGAACTACATTGGGCTGATCCCCTCCATTGGTGATGACAGAATGTGACCTTTGAAGGGGGTCCAAATGCTCTCTTTGATATTGCCACCCAATACTCATCAATTCCACAGCATCGGCGGCACTCCGTCCTCTCCAGGGAGCCATGCCGGCGTGGGCAGCTTCACCTTCAAATTCATATTCCACAGAGATCAGGCCAGTGCCTTGCGCCTGACCATAGGATACGGACAAGTTGTTATTGACATGAGTGAAAATGCATAAGTCTACCGAGTCAAAATATCCATCGCGGGTGTAAAAAGCTTTAGTGGCAACCAATTCTTCAGCCACACCAGGCCATAAGATTAATGTTCCCGATATTTTTTCTCTTTGCATAACTTCCTTGACCGACAATACACTAAGGATGTTAAGCGGCACGCCACTGTTATGACCTTCTCCATGACCTGGAGCGCCTTCGACGATAGGATCATGAAAGGCCACACCCGGTTTTTGAGAAGCTTTGGGTATACAATCGAGATCAGATCCAATGGCAATGATAGGATGTCCACTACCCCATTTAGCCCACCAGGCTGTCGGTACTCCAGAAATTCCTTTGGTCACTTCAAATCCATTTTTTTCTAAAATGTTGCAGATATAGTTGGAAGTTTCTACTTCCTGGAAACCTAGTTCAGCAAAGCTGAATATTTTATCTACCATCACCTGAGCCATTTTTTGTTGCCCATTGATCTTGTCCTGTACTTCCTTTTTTAATGCTTCTATTTTGACCTGGGTCAGCGGTTTTTGGGCACCTAATGGCAGAAATGTATAGAGCACTACTATTGAGAGCAGAATTCTGATCATAAAGAAAAAAGTTTTGACAAACTTAATTAAAAAAAATGATGCAAAGGTATACTACCAACTATTGCTTACATTCGCATATAAGTACTGTATGCATATAATAGATAGTCACCAGCATTTCTGGAAATACATTGAGGCGGATTACGATTGGATAGATGATAGTATGCCAGCTCTCAAGCAAGATTTTTTCCCTAACGACTTAAAACCCATCTATGAGCACAATGGTATTGATGCCTGTATAGCCGTGCAAGCATTATCATCGGAGGTGGAAACGAATACTCTGTTAAAACTTGCCACTGACCATGATTTTATCAAAGGAGTAGTTGGTTGGGTTGATTTGTGTAATCCAAATGTACTCCAAAGACTTGAGTACTATGCTCAATTTGAAAAATTTAAAGGGGTAAGGATGGTTTTGCAAGGTGAGGAAGATGGTTTCATGGAGCAAAGCACTTTTCTACATGGTATGAACTTATTAGCCCCTTTGAATCTCACTTATGATATTCTGATTTATCCAAAACACTTATTTACTGCATATCATTTGGCAAAAAAGTTTCCGCAGCAAAAATTTATCATTGACCACCTGGCTAAACCAGCGATCCGTCAACATCAATTTGACAATTGGAGTGAACTTATGGCCAACTTTCATGATCTGCCTAACGTATACTGCAAAATCTCCGGGATGGTGACAGAAGCCGATTGGAAAAAATGGCAGTATACTGATTTTACACCAGCTCTTGACACCGTGACAGAAGTCTTCGGGGCAGACAGGTTGATGTATGGTTCAGATTGGCCGGTGTGTCTCTTAGCCGGCAGCTATAAAAATGTACTTGATATTGCCAAGACTTATTTTGGTGAATTCTCTGCAGAACAACAAAAAAAGATATTCTATAAAAATGCCATTCAATTTTATAATTTAGATGTATCATGGATTTAGGTATACAACAAAAAGTCTTCCTCATCACAGGAGGGGCAAAAGGCATCGGTAGAGCTATAGCCCATACACTCGTTGCGGAGCAAGCCATTCCCGTGATCATGGACAAAGATGATAAAGCTGGAATGCTGCTAATGCAAGAACTCAAAGAAGCTGGCGGTAATTCTATTTTTCTCAAAACAGATCTTACGGAGTTTGATCAATGTATGGATGGGGTCAATCTTGCGGTGAAGCATTTTGGCCGATTAGATGGACTACTCAACAACGCAGGTATTAATGACAATGTAGGTCTTGAACATGGCAATCCGGAAGCCTTTGAGATGAGTCTGCAAAAAAACCTGATGCATTATTACAATATGGCCTATCTATGTCTGCCTCATCTAAAAGCATCAAAAGGGACTATACTCAACACCAGTTCAAAGACTGCTATCACCGGACAAGGAGGTACCTCGGGGTATGTATGTGCCAAAGCCGGGATCCTCGGACTGACCAGGGATTGGGCAGCAGAATTATTAAAATACAGCATTCGGGTCAATGCTTTGGTACCGGCAGAAGTCTGGACTCCGCTCTATGAATGGTGGGTAGGCACTTTTCCTGATCCTCAAGCTAAAAAAGAACTCATTGCATCTCAAATTCCATTTGAAAAAAGATTTACCACTCCTCAGGAGATAGCGGACATGGCAGTATTTTTATTATCTCCGAGGGCATCTCATATCACCGGTCAGCACGTGTTTGTGGATGGTGGTTATACTCACCTCGACCGAGCTCTGACCCAATCATAATACCTCATTCAATTTATGAGGACCGATTCGGTTGAGGAATACTATATTAAAACATCAATCTTAAAATATATGGCGCGTAATTGTTTTGCTCTGGACCTCAAAAATGATCCTGAAATTATCTCTGAATACGAAAAATATCATGAAGCTGTATGGCCCGATATTTTACAAAGTCTTAGAGATTCCGGCATACTGGAAATGGAAATATACAGAGTACTCAACAGGCTTTTTATGGTCGTCGAGGGTGATGAATCTTTTAGTTTTGAGAAAAAAATGATTTTGGATAAAAACAATCCCAGGGTACAGGAATGGGAGGAACTCATGTGGAACTATCAGGAAGGACTGCCAGGCCTTCCACCAGGCTCCAAATGGATGCCTGCTAAGCTTGTATTTAAGTTATAAGCGATCAACACTTTCTAAAAAAATATTCAATATTTGTCTAAATGTTTGATCTGAATAAAAAAAATGTAGTGATCACCGGAGCTGGTAGCGGCATAGGCCAATCTATAGCTATGGTATTAGCCTCCCAGGGAGCCTATGTATTTATTTTTGATGCCAATATGCAGGCTGCCGAATCTACTGTCAATCAAATCAAACTATCGGGTGGTCAGGCAGAGGCCTACGAGATTGATGTCACTGACCTGACTTTGATCATTGACACTATTCAATCTATCGAAGCTCATCGTCCGATTGACATCCTCATCAATAATGCCGGCATAGGACATATTGGGACCGCTCAAAGCACTACCCCTCAGGAGTATGATAAAGTACAGGATATCAATGTAAAAGGATATTTTCACATGATCAACGCCGTTATACCATATATGGTCGAGCGAAACAAAGGTAATATCCTTAATATAGCTTCAGTTGCAGGTTCGGTAGGCATCAGTGAGCGTTTTGCATATTCAGTTTCCAAAGGAGCTGTATTGGCTATGACCCGCTCTGTGGCTAAAGATTATGTCCGTCACGGGATACGATGCAACAGCATAAGCCCTGGAAGAGTGCATACCCCTTTTGTGGATGGATACATAGCCAAAACTTATCCCGGCAAAGAAAAAGAAATCTTCGAACAGCTCGCAAAAACCCAACCCATAGGCCGCATGGGAGCACCTGAAGAGATTGCACACCTGGCCTTGTACTTGTGTAGCGATGAGTCAGCCTTTGTGACAGGCACCGACTTTCCGATAGACGGAGGTTTTATCACTTTAAACTCTTGAAAATACATTAAACCAATAAATAGAAAATCTGCAATATGAAACTGATTCGATTTGGACCAACGGACCTGGAAAAGCCAGGATTGATATTATCTGACGGAAGATATATAGATGTTAGTGATGTGATACCGGATTATGATGAGTCATTTTTTACCTCAGGTCAAATACAGGAGTTAAAGGATTATGTCGATAGTGGGGCTGATTTTGTAGAGGTCGATCCGTCTACGAGGCTCGGTCCTCCGTTAGCGCGACCATCCAAGCTGATCTGTATTGGTCTCAATTATGCACAGCATGCCAAGGAGACTGGAGCAGAGATCCCAAAAGAGCCAGTCATATTCTTTAAATCGACTAGTTCGATCTGCGGGCCTAATGATGATGTATTGATACCTCCGGGTTCAATAAAAACAGATTACGAAGTCGAGCTGGCATTTATCATTGGCAAAAAAGGCTCTTACATACCTTTGGAACAGGTAGACGAGTATATTTTTGGCTATTGTCTGCACAATGATTATAGTGAGCGTGCATATCAATTAGAGCGTGGAGGTCAATGGGTCAAAGGTAAGAGTTGTGATCATTTTGCCCCTCTCGGCCCTTTTATCCTTACTTCGGATGAGATGCCAGACCCTCAAAATCTGACATTATGGACCAAACTTAATGGTGAAATGGTCCAAAATTCAACCACTGCAGACATGGTTTATAATATAAGATTCCTGGTACACTACCTTAGTCAGTTTATGAGCTTATTGCCAGGAGATGTGATCAGTACAGGTACACCCTTTGGCGTAGGTATGGGTAGAAACCCACAAAGATTTGTGCATCAAGGAGATATCATTGAGATAGGTGTAGATCTTTTAGGGTCATCTAGGCAAATAGCAAGGAATGTTGTATTATTGCCGTGAAATTGTGTCACAAAATATGCCCTATCCCGTTTTCACGATTTGAGTAAAGCATGGAGATTTTAATACTGTTTTTCTTGATTTTGTTAAATGGTGTATTCTCTATGTCAGAGATAGCCTTGGTCTCCGCACGCAAAAGCAGACTGGAGTCATCTGCCAAACGTGGCGATCAAAATGCCAGAATAGCGCTGGATACTGCCCTTTCACCCAATAAATTTTTATCTACGGTCCAGATTGGGATAACCCTTATTGGCATCTTGATGGGTATCTATAGTGGTGAAAATATCACAGACCCTTTTCAATTAAAATTAGAACAAATTCCTGCATTAGAACATTATGCCCACACGATAGCAATTGCTGTGGTAGTAATCTGTATCACTTTTTTCTCATTGGTTTTTGGAGAATTGATCCCAAAGAGGATAGGGCTGGCTTATCCCGAAAAAATCTCCAAAATAATGGCCAGGCCGATGAAAGCTTTGGCTTCTATCACTTCCCCGTTTGTATGGTTATTGACCCACACCGGCGACTTATTCATCCAGTTTTTTAGAATAAAGACGACCTCTGACAGTAAAGTAACAGAAGAAGAGATCAGACAAATCATCCAGGAAGGCACAGAAGGCGGTGAAGTACAGGAAATCGAGCAAGACATAGTGGAAAGAGTCTTTCATTTGGGAGATCGCAAAATTTCGTCTTTGATGACTCATCGTAATGAGATCGTTTTTCTAGATACCAATGATACTGCCGATGCTGTACGCAAACAAGTAAGTGATGAGCTACACTCCGTTTATCCGGTGATGGATGGTGATAAAGACAGTGTCAAAGGCGTTGTATTTCTGAAAGATCTGTTCACTCATATAGATGATGACCACTTTAAACTAAATGATTACCTTAAGGAACCTAAGTATCTGATAGAGAACACCAGTGCATACAAAGCATTGCAACAATTTAAAGACACTAAAATCCATTTTGGCATCGTTACAGACGAATATGGACAGGTGCAAGGCATGGTCACCATGAATGATTTACTTGAGGCCCTGGTCGGAGGAGCCGATGATTTTTATGAAAATGAATTTGCTTTTGACGAAAGAGAAGATGGTAGCTGGCTGATCGATGGCCATTACCCATTTGCTGATTTTCTTCATTATTTTGGACTCGACGAGCTGGCGCCAGATTTTGAATTTAATACGCTTGGAGGTCTTTTACTACATCAATTAAAGCATATCCCTAAACAAGGTGAAAAAATACAATGGAAGGATTTTGAGCTTGAAGTGATCGACATGGATGGCGCCAAAATCGATAAACTATTGGTCAAGAAAATATAGGATTTATTTTTATTTTCCTCTTATCTTTTGATCAAGTTTGTTTGTAATTGCAGATGACTTGAATCAGTGTGGCCACAAAGCTAAACAAAGTTTAAGTGGCCTTAATTAAAAAATCTGGATAGGAAAAACACTCCAATCATGTAGGTATGACTTAGCTTTATGGGCTAAACTCATACCTTATGATTCGACTGACATCTTGTTTTATAATATTGACTGCCTTTTTGGGATTTACCTTTTCTCAAACAGTACCATCTGCAGCTTACCAAGAGCTAGAATATCGCATGATTGGACCATTTAGGGCGGGTCGGACAGTAGGTGCCGTAGGCATTCCTACGCAACCAAATGTATTTTTTATTGGTGTTAACAATGGTGGGGTTTGGAAAACTGACGATTACGGGCGCACCTGGCGACCTATTTTTGATAAAGCACCTACAGGGTCGGTGGGAGATATCGCCGTATCGCCTATCAAACCAGAGATCATCTATGTGGGCTCAGGAGAAGGCCTTCATCGTCCTGATTTAAGTACAGGTGATGGTATATTCAAATCTACTGATGGGGGCCAAAACTGGTCTTTCATCGGACTTCCTGATATACAGCAGGTAGGTCGCATCATCATCCATCCAACAGATCCTAACATTGTTTTCGTAGCTGGACTGGGGCATCCATATGGTGCTAATGAAGAAAGAGGCATTTTTCGCACTACTGATGGTGGTAAAACATGGAAAAAAGTATTATATCTAGATCAAAATACAGGAGCTATCCAGGTCGAATTCGATCCCCTCAATCCCAAAACAATTTATGCTGATCTTTGGGAACACCGCGAAGGACCTTGGGAAAATGGGACATTTTCAGGCAAAAACAGCGGCCTATATAAATCGATAGATGGTGGCAACACCTGGAAGCAACTCACAAAGGGGTTGCCTGGTGCCAAAGAAAGTTTAGGTCGTATCGGAATAGGAATTTCTCAAAGCAACCCTAAAATTATTTATGCCACGGTAGATGCCGGAATCAATGGTGGTATATATAAAAGTATGGACGCCGGAGAAAATTGGTTAAAAATCAATGACCAAACCAGGTTATGGGGGCGAGGCAGCGATTTTGCTGAAATCAGGGTCCATCCAAAAGATCCCAATAAAGTATATATAGCCAATACGGCGAGTTATCAATCAAATGATGGAGGGCTCAACTGGTTTTCATTGAAAGGCGCTCCGGGAGGGGATGACTATCATAGAATTTGGATCAATCCACTTCATCCGGACATCATGCTATTTGCAGCAGATCAGGGTGCTACCATCACTGTCAACGCAGGTCAGACCTGGTCCTCCTGGTACAACCAGCCTACAGCACAATTATATCATATCTCAACAGACAACCAATTTCCTTACTGGGTATATGGCGGGCAACAGGAAAGTGGAGCTATCGGGGTGCTAAGCAGGGGCTCCGGAGGACAGATTTCAATTAGAGATTGGATAGGAGTGGGAGCAGACGAGTATGCCTATGTGGCTGCTGATCCGCTCAATTCTGACATTATATATGGAGGTAAACTCATTCGATGGGATAAGAAAACAGGTCAATCTAAAAATGTAGCACCTGAAGCTTTGCGTTCTGGTAAATATCGCGTGCTCAGATCTATGCCGCTGCTCTTTCATCCTGCGGAGCCCCATACCTTATTGTTTGCCACCAGTGTTTTGTGGAAAACCATAGATGAAGGTCAGCATTGGAAGATCATCAGTCCGGACCTCACTCGCGAAAAAACGGATGTACCAACTAATATCGGTGATTTCAGGACTCCTGAATTAAACAATATGCGTCGTCGTGGAGTGATATATGCTGTCTCCGCCAGCCCCATTCATGCTGGAACTATTTGGGCCGGCACGGATGATGGCCTGGTGCATATGACTTCTGACGGTGGTTCACACTGGAGCGATGTGACACCTCCCGGAATACAAGCCTGGGACAAAATATCGCAAATAGACGCTGGTCACTTTGATAAAATGACGGCCTATATTGCTGTCAATTCGTTACGTAAAGATGATCTTACACCTCATATATATAAGACGCATGATGGTGGTAAGTCCTGGTCGGTGGTTGTCAATGGAATCAGCTTAAATGGCAATTCGGTCAATGTGGTGCGTGAGGACCCAAAACAACCAGGATTGTTGTATGCGGGTACAGAACGAGAAGTTTACTTTACTATTGATGATGGTGCTCATTGGCAATCACTCAAAAATAATATGCCTCCGACTTCTATCCGGGATCTGGTGATCAAGGATAATGATCTGGTAGTAGGTACTCACGGCAGATCTATCTGGATCCTAGACAATACAGTTCCCTTGAGAGAGATGGCTTCAAGCCTGGCTACAGCCAAACCATATCTGTTTACTTCCCCTACTGCGTACAGAATCAGAGATAATATGTTTCATGATACTCCTTTTCCACCGGAAGAACCTGCAGGTCAAAACCCGCCGGATGGTGCCATGATAGATTATTACCTTCCATCCAACTGTACCCGGGTTTCACTTGAAATCCTGGATCCGATGGATCAAACTGTGCGACGATATAGCAGCGAGGATCTAAAAGAAAAATTGGGCGATCACCTACCCTACCCGGATTATTGGGTCAAACCCTGGAAAGGATTGTCAACTCAGGCTGGACACCATCGGTGGATCTGGGATTTACACATAGAGCCGCCAGTGGGAATCTCACGTGAATTGACCATCGCAGCTGTAAATCACAAGACCCCAACCAGCCCAATGGGTCCCTATGTCCATCCAGGAATTTATACCATCAAGTTGATCGTAGATGGTCTATCAATCA
>OBID01000413.1_pt1 | contig 18120 bp, 14 predicted proteins | sample 1519781 | NCBI WGS metagenome assembly OBID01 (sample SAMEA3991478, study PRJEB22521) | metagenome | biome: anthropogenic terrestrial biome; feature: sewage plant; material: sludge | place: Sweden | collected 2012-09-26 | reverse complement strand
ATCTAACATCGGTTTCAATAAAACAATACTTATCTTGTGGAGAGGCATTTTTAATCCCTTTTATTCTTGGATATCTTCTTTTACGCATCTCAGTAATCAATTTTTGTACTGCTCTGGCATTACCTGTCTTATCAGTACGGTTTTTATATAGTACTTCAAAATATATGTGTATTTTATCAATTGCCTTCTGATCATAAAAATCCTTTGAATCTCTGCACATTTTTTTGAATATTTCAGTAAGCTGATCAGGCGTATAATCTTTAAAATCATATCTTGTACATCTTGATAATATTCCGGCGTTTGCGGAAACAAATGATTCGTACTCCGTGCTGTACACAACAAATATGACATTAAAATTCTTACGCTCGTCAACCATTCTGTTCATCATGGCATTGAGTGCAGCATGTCCGTATTGCTTGTCCTTTGAAAGCTGATACGCTTCTTCAATAACTAATACAGTATTATTCTGTTTAGCCTCATCCATTTTTTCATTAATAATTTTCTGTGAATCACCTATATGAGTACCTATAATTCCTGATGCGTCAACAATAACAGGATTACGGCCCCCAAGAATTCCTGTTGCATAATAAAGCTGAGCTACAAGCTTTGCAGCTGTTGATTTACCTGTTCCAGGATTACCTACCCATATCATGTGTTCTGGTCCCGGATATTGTATTCCTTTGTCAATACATTCGTCATACAAATTGCATTGATCATCAAACATCTGTTCTAAAAATTCCATACCGATATATTGTTTTAATTCTTTGTATGCTTCAGATCTTGTTGATGCACCAAAGCCATTAAATAAGTGTTCACTTCCGATAAAATCTTTAACAACTATTGCAGGTGAAATTGTTCCCTCACGCATCTGGGCATTACTGACTACTGTTTTGGCAAGGTTAATAACGTCTCTTGCATTTCCGAAATTCTTTCGGTCACGTTCTTTATAATAGTTTACAAAATAACAGCTCAGTTTATCATCTGCTTCTTTATCTAATGAGAGATTATTTTTTATTATGTATTCACGGAATATTTTTTCAAGAACAGGCGGCTTATAATCATCTATTGTAATGATATTTCTCATATTAAACCTTGATGGGAGACCTTCATTCATTTTAAAGAAATCATTCATTTTTGAACGATATCCTGCAATAACAACGCAAAAATGATACTTGGTATTTGTCATTGCTGCAACAAGAGTATTTACAACCTCTGCACAGTAATTTTCTCCTCCTGAACTGCTGCCATCACTGAGATTTACAAGTGAATAAACTTCGTCTATAAAAAGAACACCTTCCTGAGCACGCTCAATTGCATTGACAGTATTTATAGCTGATGAACCAACATATTGTCCGACAAGATTATCACGTGAAGCACATATTGTATGTCCGGATTTTAAAATTTTATGCTTGTATAGAATTCGTCCGATAAGCTTTGCTATTTCTGTCTTTCCGACACCGGGATTTCCTTGAATAACGAAATTAGGAACTTTGAATGCATTATTGTCATAATTAAGATTTTCAAATCTTTCAAGGCTGAAAATATTATTGCTTATTTTTTTTACTGTATGTCCGCTGTATTTTACATAATTTTCAAATTCTGCAATATTTCTTTTTATGACATTGTAAGCGTTTTCCCAACCACTCTCTCTACGTTCTTCAAGAAGCTTTTCAGGATCTTCAAGAGAATATCTGATATTTTTCTGTGCATAAATCTCCTTGACAGTCTGTGACGAAAACGGTACATAATCTTCAGGATAATCACGGATAAATAATTCTATGCGATCCTTGAATGTATTGAGTCCGCCCTCTGATTCATTACAGTAAAAAAGCATCGTATTTACTATGTCGCCTATATTTTCTTCATTCCACTCAAAAGAAAGTTTTTTAACACGATCACCTTTAAACCTGCATCCGGATATTGCCCAATAAAATAAAAGATTTCTTATTTCATCACTGCTTGGCTGTTTTACAATAAGGCATGTATCTGAATTAAAAGTGCGTTTATTTTCACTATCTTCAGAAATAAATAATGATGACATTGAGAGTTCGCTGTTATTTGAAAGCATTTGCTGTATTTCTTTTGTTCCCAGTCCCTTTGAGAGAAATATGCATATATTTTTGTTATCATTAGTCATTGACTTCCAGTTCTCAAATAACCTGTTATAATTACGTCGGCTTACGCTGTCTGTTCTGTTAACGAAATCATCGAGACTTGTAAAAATAATTGCAGTTCTCTTTTTTTTGTTTTTCATCAGAGCCTCTGCTTTGTGTATAAAATCGGCATCGCTTTCCATTGGATAACGCATTTTAATATTTTTGTTCTGTTTGTGTGTTTCTTTTTTTTCCGGATTTTCTTTCTTTTCCTTTACACCAAAAATATTGAATATATCATCCGTATCCTCAGTTTTTTCCTTTTCCTTTTTTGCCGACTGATTGATACTTTCTGAATAATTTTCAGCACTCTGTCTGTCACGAAAATATAATCCCATACCACTTCCGGAATAAAATATAACACATTCATATCCGATATTTTTAAGATATCTGCATAAATAATATTCAAAGCTTACGATCTGTAAATCAGGAGTGCAGAATGAGTCCATTATATTTCCTGATATGCAGAATATCCTGTATGATGAATACTCAAAAATAGATTTTTCCAAAGTACATCACCCCTGCTGATTTTGTTTCTGCTGTTGAGGATTGGCAATTCCAAATGATGATGTATCAACATCAGAAGCATTTTTATTTCTGGTATTTTCATGACATCTGATATGTACACTGTCTACCTGACTGCAATTTTCCTTAATATTATTTATTATGTTTTTTCTGTATTGTTCACGGCTGTCTTCTGAACAGTCAGTATCGTTACTTTTAATAATTATATCTGTTTTTATCTCATTGTCACAGTCTGTGTATGGTACTATAGAAATAGTCAGTTCTTCATCTGTAAGATTACATTTATACGTTCTCTCACTGGCTTTAGAAGGATCACCATTTGAATACAATGATTTTGTAAGCGTAAATCCCTTTTCTTTAAGAACAGTGTAAATTTCTTTTTCCACACCCATTCTGCTAAGATTATATGTCATAAGATAAAATGCATCTACAACAGATTCTGTTATATCAGCGTATAAATGGTTAAGCAGTTCGATTTCCTTTTTAATTTCGTGTAATGTAAAAGAAGACGACTCCTCAGTAATTTTTTTTTCAGTTTTCTCAATGCAATCAAGATATTTTTCGTATTGTCCATCCATAAACTGAGTTAGATCAATAATCATAATATCATCTGAATTTTCATCAGTCCTGTATTCTGTTTCCTTTAGATTTTCAATATACTCTTTTATTTCAGCAATCAGAAATATGTAGCTTTGATGATAAAATTCATATTCCTTTTCATCTGCATCATTTTTATATATATTCATATAAATTTCTGTGATTGCAGATGCTGCCATACTGATAGCTGTCTGATAATTACCGCTTTGAATATCCTTTTGCGCATTGTGAATATGATTCCGGGCAGCTTCTGAATATGATGAATCAAGGAGCTCTTTTGCATTTGTAACAAGTTCCTCCGCTCTTTGCTTTGCAAGAATATCTTTTGATGTAAGCTCCTGATCAATGTGCTTTATCTGATTAAATATATTTTCACGAAGTGCAGACAGACCCTGAGCTATTTCTGCATTACTTCTGTTAACAGTTTCGGTATATTTTTTTTGAAACTCTGTATTTGTTTTTTCTATGCACTGAAGTGTGTTTTTTTCCGTTTCATGAAGTAACTTTTTAAATTCATCTATATTTCCGTTACTCATACTCTGAGAAACAATAGTATGCATATTCTTGATATTCTCTATCATTTTTTCAGTACTGTCTTCAAATGCACCTGTTTGAGAAAACAGATATTTTTTAACAGAGTCGTTTAATTCTCCTATTTCACCGCTCATTTTTTTAATTTTGATCGTATCTTTTTTTTTCTTGTAATTATGTACAGCTATTGCTCCAGCAAACACACATTTTGCTGTTGTTGTCAGCATTTTATCAGCAGCATTTGCAGCTGCAAGGATCATTACAGCCGGTGTAAAAAATATTGAACCTGAACTTATACCACTCATATTATCTCACCGCCCTTTTCATTGATAGTTCCTTTTTTCTTTTCTCTATTGCTTTGCTTTTAATTATATTTATAGCATTTTCCTGACTGATATCCTGATTACAGTTGCTTTCGAATATAATGGAAACATTGTCGGCAATATTGATTATAGACGATTTAATATTTTCTTCTGTTGCTTTTAAATTTTCAGGAGTTCCGCATCCTACATGTTCAACATATATTCCTATGCAGTTTACTACATATATTTTATCAGGAGACACGGGAAAAATCACAACGCTGATTTTTTTATCCGACTCTTCGGAATGAATAAAAAATTCATTTCTTATATCATTATCTTTAAATTCATTTTTTAAAATATATCCGTTTCTTTCATCACGTAATATCTGTATTAATTTTCTTGCGATAACGGATGCACGCATGTATGACGCTGTAAATCCGGAATGAATATAAATTCTCATATTGCATGCATTTTTATGAAGTTCAGTAATACGATCTGTTTTTTCAGAAAGCTCTTCAAATGATATATTGATACCGTTTTTCCTTTGTTTTTTAAGGAAGTTTACTATTTTCTCGTCTTTTGTGTTCCCGTCACATTCAAAAACTGAATCTGAAAAATTTTGCAATAATGAAATCTCTTCAGTCATTTTATGATATTCGTTAAACGACCAAAAATCAAGAGTATCAGTATTTCGGGTTGAATCAACCATAAGCTCCTTCTCAAAGTAATCATTCTTTATTACTCTGAAATCAGCTGACGTAACAAATTCACTGACCTGACGTGTATATGACTGAAGCTGATTAAAATATCTGCTCCATTGTTCAAGACTTTTCTTAATTCTTTCTTCAAACAGTACTAGTTGAAATTCTATATTTGATGAGTTGGCCATACAAGCCTCATAAAATCCTGAGTTAAAATCGACCTTGGTAGATTCCATCTGCATAAGTAATGCATTTGCAGCGTTTGGTTCAAAAAATTCATGTGGATATTTTACAGAGAAATCATGGAATTGATTATATGCTTTCTCCATTCTTTTTTGAGCTTCATTTTTCTGAATGGTATCCTTATCAGTAATTTTTTTATTTATATTATGAAGCTGAGAAGTTAGTTCCGTTTCTATTTTCAGCATCTGAAGATGCATATTATCATTCTCATTTTTCAGTCTCATATAATCAGCATTCATTTCCTCAATTTTTTCGTTCAGCTGATTATTTATCTTATCAGAATAACTGTTGAATTCTTTTTCATACTCAGTACGTAACTGATTATCATGTTCTATTACTGTATTTATCATATCCTGCTGGGTTTTTTCAAGCTTTTTATTTACTGAAGATTCATATTCAGAGCGCATCAAGTCCATATTTTCTATATTACTCTGGTATTGTCTGCGAAGACTTTCCAGCTTTTTATTAAGCATTGCTGTTTCTACGCTCATTTTCATCATCCCCTATCTGGCAATAAGCTAAATATTAAGTTCGTCTGTAATTCTGTTTATCTCATCCGCTCTTTTCTGTGCGAGAATTGATATATGTGACTGAATATCATTTATTTGATTCATAATATTATCAAGTTTTTGTGAAGCTGTAATATAACCATCATCGTCCTTATAATTACTTAGTATCTCACTGTAATATGAAAGCTCATTCTTTAATTTTTCAACCTTTTGTGAATTTTCATAGTTATTCTGATAATTTTTTTTAAGTAGTTCCTTCTGTGCTGTTATATCATTTAATTCATCAAGCTTCAGATTTATATTTTTAATTTCATTTTCGGCCATGTTAATTTCATTGATAATATCTTCTTTTCTTTCTGAAAGCTGTGTGTTTTTTTGCTGTGCTTCACACAATCTATCCTCAAGCATCTGTATTTCAGCTTTTGTCTGATCATTGTTATAATCAAATTCAGAGATCATCTTTGAGATCTCTGAACATTTGTCTGATTTATCTGCAAAATTCATATCAAGTTTTCCGTCATCATCGGAAGAAGTGATTATAAGTGCTGAACCGCTAAAGTCTGTACTGTGTGTTATCTCATTTTTTCTTCTTACTTCAAGACAACAGTTTATTTTTTTATTAAATAAAATTGCTGCATATTCAAGTCTGTACAGTGGTGAAGGTTTATATACTACTGATAATTTAAGTTTGCCATCATTATCACTTAATGATGGATTAATACACTGGATAACTGATGACGTCTGAATAAAGCAATTTGCCTTTGGTTCAACAGGTTTTATGCACTGAACAATTTCAAAATCAGTATCGTTATTGAGAAAATCCTGACACACAGAGTTATTTAATATTATTATACAGTCAAAATCTATCACCATCACTTTTCACCTCACTTAATTATTCTTTCCCATATTTCCAGAGCAGTATGTGATGGTACACCCGTAAGAATACTTTTATTTTTATAAAATACTATTTCAGCTTTTCTTTTTTTCTGACTATAATACTGTATTCCGCATTTTTTATATCTGTCACTCAGATATACTATTTTCTGATTTAATGAACCTTTTGCAAATTCACCATTGTCAAGTAAGATATCATATCTTCCGTCTATAAGTATATCTGTAAGCTCAAGAAGTGACCGTACTGCTTTATTATCAGCCGAATTTATAATGAGCTCTTCATATGTAAATCCGCTATAAATTATTACTCCGAAATCTTCACGCTTTTTTTTAACAGCAGAAATAAGGACGTTTAATGCTTCAGCCTGTAGAAATGGTTCACCGCCACTGATGGTAATACCTTCTATATTTCTCTGCTTCCCAATAATTTCTGCAATCTCATCAATATCAGCATCATACCCGCCCTCAACTGATTGCATACTCTCTGCAATACATCCTTTACATCTAAAGCAGCATCCCTGTACCCATAATACAAAACGATTATACGGACCTAATAATTCTGTACATCTGACATAATGACTTATTTTTATTGTTTTACTGAACTCTTGTAAATCTGATCTGCTGTTGTACAATTTCATAAAGGTCCTCATCATTTAAATTAAGTCCGTACATTGCGACATTTACATTTTCATTTTCAGCATTAAATATTATTTTTACTTTATTACAGTCACCTACATTTGCCTCAAGTATTCCTACAGGCACAATACTATCACCATATACGCTTGATGGATTAGATATATTTTTATTGCTGCTATGTCTTTTTGAAACTGCTATTCTGAAGTTATTACTTTCATCAACAGGAATATCAAATTCACCTGTACTTCCTGAAATACTGTCAAATAATTTTCTGAATTCTATTCTGCCTATTCTTTTATTATTTAAAATTATCCCATAATCATACCCCGATTCAGGCATCCAGAATTTAATGTCAGATTTATTTGTATAATCTTTGTTATCGTTATACTCAGTTTCTTCAGGAACAGTTCCATATATATGGTCAAGCTTATTTATCAGCTGTGAAACATTGGAGAAAGACAATCTTTTTTCTCTTTTAATTACTGTCATTCCTTCAAGAATTTCTGAGAAATCCATGTATTTATCAGAAATATACTTTCTTTCAATAACTGAGCCTGATAAACTGAAATCTATCGTCATAAAATATTCATCGGCAGGAATACCTATATATTCAAAATAATCACATCCTGAAAGTATCCTGAATAAAATCATTCCAAATGAATAAACATCAGATGCCTCATTCCTTTCTTCAAGATTAATAAATTCCTGAGGGTCCTTATACTGTAAAGGTACTTCTCTGTCCTCAATAAGTCTTGAAAATACATTAATTTTTTGATGCATGCTCATATGTATCACCTCCGGTTAAATTTGAAAAAATACTTCTATGTTTCTTTTATTGTCATTAAGATCAACTGCCATAACTGAAAGAATTCCTCTGGAATCAAATGAAAATACAGTTTCTATTCTCTGTTTTCCTATATCCATAGGAGTAATATCATTAAATGTAAATGAACCTATTTTTCTGTATTCAAGGTTATTGAAATCATTCGGATCACCATTGTATTCATAAATTTCAAAGGTCATTTCAGTATCGAATCTGCCATTGTTTGTGTAAACATGTCTTGACTCAAAATGTCTATCTATATCGGTACCTTCAGATATTATAGGATCCATATAGTGTCGGCCGTTTGAATCAACGCATATGATTCCGAGTGAATTAAGAAGTTTATTTACTATACGAATGTTCTCATCACACGCTTTTATTGCAGCTCCCCTTGCAATTACAGTGAGATATTTTTCGTCTGTATTTGTATCGGAAGCATATATAATATTACTTTCAGGAAAACTGCTTTCAATAAACTGTCTCATGTATGGATCAGTGCACATTCCTCCTGCAAATATAACATGCTGTATATCGGATGTCATTACTCTTTTATTGACAATCAATTCTTTTACCTTATCGTAAATATCATCTGCTGCTGTAAGATAGTCATCATATGAAACGGAAATACTGAATCCATTACTGCTTTCACATATATCTTTTTTTTCACATATTGAACATGCCTCAGGCTCCGATATGATTATTTCTTCATTTGCTGATGTATTTTTATAATAAAGGGATTTTTTTGCAGCCTGAGCAGCTTTTTGAATTTTACGGCGGATCTGTTTTCTTGAAATTCCCCATGTGGTTTCTTCATCAGATATATTCTGTCCGGAACATTCTTTAAATTGTTCAAATATAATCTGGCTAAGTACATTGTCAAGGTCACTGCCACCAAGATGTCTGTTCCCGTCTGCTGACAAAACATTAAAGTCTGTTACACATCCGTTTCCGCTAAGTTCGATAACAGCCACATCAATGGTGCCTCCCCCGAAATCCACTACATAAACGCTATCATTTACTTTGAATATATCATCGTTATATGCGAGTACAACTGCCACAGGTTCCTTCAGAACCTCAATAAGTCCTATTCCGGCACGTTTAAGTGCCGATACCGTTCTTTTGATCTGATCTTCACCGAATTTAGCCGGTACTGTTATAACTGCGTTAAAAATCTTTTCGTCCGGGAAACGTTCTTTGAGTGTTTTCCGGACTGTTTTAAGTATTTCAAAAGCGACATCTTCTGCTTTAAAGCGTCGCCCTTCAATAGTCCAGCATTTACTTCGGTCATCCATAAATATTTTAGAATTACAAATAAATGCTGAAGGATTATCCTCTGACATTTTTATTGCATTACGACCGACAATAATGTTTCCCCTGTCATAATAAATACAGGAAGGCAGTGTTATCTGATTTTCATCAAACTCAAGAAACTCAATATTTCCAAACAGGTTCATCCAACCTACTACTGTATTTGTGGTTCCTAAATCAATACCTATGTTCATAATATCATCTCCTTATACGTGTAATTAAAGAAAGCAGTTTCCATAAAAGAAACACTCCCATACACGAAGCAAATACAGGAAGAAGTGATGTTACAATAAAGGCTATGATTGTTGAAAAACTTTCAGATAATGAAAGATCAGCAAACTGAACCAGGTTATATCTGATAAAAAACAACATTGTTACCATCAGTGAAAAAATAAAAACAGAATTAAAATTAAATATTATATGTGTTTTATTTTTATTTACTGATATGAAGATTGATGAAATAACAAAAACTATTGCAAACATGCTTGCTACCGCTTTAGCTGACGGTACGAAATCAGAAAAAACTTTTCTGATTTCGTCAAGCATAGTTCCTGACATCATTGGTTCTTTTAATGCCATAACAAGAGAATAAATAAAATATATCACAAATGCGGTCATCATAAATCCTGCCGGAGAACGGGAAAACCTTATCTCACTGTCATTGTTGCGCACATGATATGCAAAAAAAATGTTATTGTCATTTTCCGAAAGGTTTTTTACTGCCATACGCCCTTTTACCGTATGATCAAAACCACTGCATATAGTTGCACCATCCCCGCAATAATCTCCATAGATATGTACATGTATTTTCTGATTATCTAAATCTTCGTTACGAGGTGTAATATCAAAAGAATAAAGCGTATCACTCCAACTCTGATGATATATAATATAATGAAGCAGCTTTGTAAAAAACTCACGCTGTTCATTTTTACATGGCTTCAGGTTTTCTACCATGCCACTCACAGTTCTGAGTTTCCTGTATTTTTTTGAAAATGATATTTCATATCCTTTGGTGCTTTTGCTTTTTTGTACTTTTTTTGTAGGATATTCAAGCTTTTCTCTGTTATTCAGAGCTTGCTGACTGACATCTTCATATTTCAGAACTGCTCCACATTTCGGACACTTTGAACCTGATTTAATATTATCCGTATACGGTTTCCCCTCGCAGTCAGGACAATAAAATATGTCCATGCTTAATCCCCCCCATCATAAACATCCTGAAATATTATTTTGATAAATAATCCTTAAGTTGATCTGTATATATTCCTAACATTTCAAGAAGATCACAAGTATTTTCGTTTGTCCTGAAAACAAACAGCAATGCCAGAAAAGTAGTCCACGTCATTGGTCTTTGTTTTTTTTCCAACGAAAGAATTGTCTGTCTGCTTGTACCTATAAGATCTGCTAGTTCTGCCTGAGTCATATCCATTTTAGCTCTGAGAACTACAAGATTTTCTGTCATCTTGTTTGTCAATGATTTTTTCATTTCTTCGCGCATCTTATCACCCCATAGTATTTTTTGTTGTATATTGCACAAAATGCAATAAAATTTATCCTGCTTATTATGGATTATAGCATTTACTTACCGCTTTGTCAATGACATATCAACATTATGTTATGATTCAAAACATTTTTTGTAAGATAGTAAAAAAAAAAAGAGGCATTGTTATATAAATATAACAATGCCATGATTTTAAATAGTTTATTGTAATTTATTTTCTAATATTTTAGTTCCATCATTATCAATAAAGAATTCATGAACCTGCCAGCCTTTAATACCTGCATTCTTCAGAGAAAATCGCATTTTACCTGAAAAAAATTTATTTTCACGGTCAACGATAGCCATTATTGTCGGACCTGCACCTGATATAAATGAACCGTATGCACCATGTGCATATGCAATATCAAATACTTCACGGCAATGAGGTATCAGTTCCATTCTATAAGGCTGATGAAGCTTGTCATGAACAGCCGTTCGGAGATTTTCAAATTTTCCTGTAAGAAGTGATGCTGAAAAAAGGGCTGCCCTTGAAAGATTGTATACAGCGTCCTTATGTGAAATTTCAGTTGGAAGACATGCTCTTGCTTTTTCTGTTTTAAGCTCAAAATCAGGAATAATAGCCACAAATTTGAGTTTGGTATATACCTCTTGTTTTACCCAGTGTACTTTTCTTCCATCAAATACTGCAGTTACAATTCCGCCTAACAACGCCGGAGCTGTATTATCGGGATGGCCTTCAATCTGAGCTGCAAGATTAACGAGGTCATCCTGTGAGAGTGGATTTCCAAGAATATGATTTGCACCTGTAAGTCCTGCAACTATACATGCTGATGAAGAACCAAGTCCTCTTGACATAGGAATATTATTTGTCTGAACAATTTTCATTCCTGTAAGTTTCTTCCCACATATATTATATAAATCATTTGCAGAAGTATAAATCAGATTTTTTTCGTTTTTTGGGACATCAATATCATCTGCCGATGATATGTCTACATGATCTGATTCATCCATTTCAACATAGTTATAAAATCCCAGCGCAAGTCCGAGTGCATCAAAACCTGCTCCAAGATTCGCACTGGTAGCCGGAACCTGTATTTTTATCATTATTTATACTCCCTTACTGATTATTTCACTATTGATTATAACATTTGTATTATGCAGATGTCAACGCTTACGTTACTACTGAGTTCTGAGAAAAATAATGCGATATTTGTGGGAAGGTACGTTACGACCGGAAAACTTTGAAAGGAACTCATTTATTATATATTTATTAAAAGTAACCTAATGGCAATAGACTGTTAATTTTTTATTTTTCCATGATTAGTTTTACTTGACACATTAAGTATTCGGAGTTATAATTGATACAGTTTTTTAAAATAAAAGGAGATAAATTAATGAATAAAAAAATTCTATTAAAGCCATTATTATTTACAGCATTCTTATCTGTTCCTCTCCTTCTTACAAACATTAAGTCGGATATTTCAAGTGCAGCTGAGACGAGGTCAATTTTTGATTTCAAAAGTTTGCTTTTTAATATCAGCACATGTGAAGATACTGCCTGTTATGATCTAAATCAAAACAACAAAGTCGACGTGTTTGATTTTATGCGATATAAAAGAGAAGCATATAATCTTTCCGGAACCACCACAGAACCGACAACCACGAATCATGAGCCTACCACTACAACTCCAACGCCTACGACAACACCAGAACCTACTAACACGACAGTAACAATCATGACAACACCTGAACCTACCACGACAGTAACAACTACAACGACACCTGAACCAACTACGACAACAGTAACTACCACTACTACACCTGAACCAACTACGACAACAGTAACTACTACAACAACACCAACGCCTACTACTACCCCTCCGCCTGCACAGACTCAGGCACCACCGCCGCCGGTAACAGCAATGCCAGACAGAAAAATCATATCAAACATGAGGAGTATTCTTCAGAGTCCTGAACTGCCGACAGGATGCGAGGCAACAGGACTTACAATTGCAATAAACTGGTATGGATATGACGTGGACAAGGTTACAATTGCAACAAAGTTTATGCCGCAGATGAAATTCCATTATTCAAATGGAAGACTTATAGGTGCTGACTTTATTACAACATTTGCAGGTGACCCCAGATCAAATGATCTTTCTTACGGATGTTACATTCCTTGCCTTATGACCACAGCTAATTCATATTTTGCTTCAGTAGGAAGCAGCTACAGGACAACCAATCTTACAGGAACTGAACTTACTGATCTGTTCCCATACATAGCTAAAGGAACACCTGTTGTAGTTATTTCTACACCTGAACTCCGTACTCCTGTTACAGGTGATTCATGGTATACTCCTGACGGAAGACGAGTTACATGGCAGCGCGGACATCACTGTATGGTTCTTATGGGATATGATCTTAGAAAAAACACTGTATATTGTGCTGACCCTATGATGATAAGAGGAATTGTTGAATATAATCTTGATGAATTCAGACGCATATACAATATGAAAGGCAAAAATGCAATGATTATTGATACAGGTTCTATTACAGTTCCTACAGCTACAGCAGCAGTCGGTGACAGAATAAAATATACAGGATATATTCATTCGGCAAGTGAGCCTTGTGCAGATGGGCCATACGTTTCTGAAGTATATACAGTTACACACATACATACCGACCCGTCACTCCCATACCCTGTTTGTGTCGGAAATATAGGCTGGGTAAGTCGTGATGCACTTAAAACCAATATTCCTACCTATGGTAATGCTCCTTCGGGAATTGTCAACAACGGAATATACAATTTAAGAAATAAACAGAGTTCAAAATATCTGAATGTTGATTACGGTATTGATACAAATGGTACAAACATATATCAATGGACAAAGGATGGCAGTGTTGAACAGAGATTCAGGCTTGAAAACAACGGATCTTCATATAAGTTATATGCAATGTGCAGTTCTTCAGGAACAAACAGACTTGTAACTGCTGCTGCAGTTTCTTCAGGTGCAAATGTTCATCTTTATTCACCAGGACTTGATTCAACACAGGAATGGGTATTCAATTCACTCGGAAACTCCGAATATACAATAGCATTAAAATCCAATCCTTCTCTTGTACTGACTGCATACGGAAATTCAAATGGTTCTTCTTCAGGTCAGATGGGAAATGTATATGTTGAAAATTATAATCCTGGCGCAAGTTCACAGATATGGTATATCAGATAATTACATAAAATAAAAACTCAAGGTCCTGTAAAATCTCTTTAAAAAGTAAGATTTTACAGGACCTTGAGTTTTACAATCAATTGCTGATAAGTAGTTTAAATTATTTAAGAAAAGTATTTATTTTGTCATCGGAATAATTACATCATCAAAAAATGCTCCAGTATCATTTGGAATCATATTATGCTTCTGACCGTTCACAGTAATGCATACGCCCTGATTACTGCATTGCTGCATACAGAATGATGCTTTGAAATTGATCTTTTTTTCGAGGTTATTTTCTTTGATTTTTTGCTGAATATTTTCAACAACATTATATGCTCCCTTGAGATGGCACGAGCTTCCTATACATATATTTAATTCAATCATATTTTTTTCCTTTCATGCAGTCCGGTTAAAAATAGCTTACTTTAATTTTTTTCCCCATCTTCTCAAGACATACTGACAGCTCATCAACAAGTCTCATCTTTATACTGAAGCCAATAGGCAGATCAGGATTCTGATGAGCTGGATTCACAGCCCGCCCAACATAAAAATTAATATCTGTCGCTTCTTCAAATAAAAATCTTGCTATAAGCGATGCACCATCTTTTTTATAGCTCCAGTCTGTGTATTTTTCGTTGTCTTGAAGATAATCCTTTGCGTATTCTAGTACCTTGTTTATTGTTATTACTCCTTCTGTAACCAGATCAACGCCTTCTATTTTAGCAGTCGGTGGTACATCCGGATCCACATACAGCGGTATTCCTGTATCAAGCGGCTTATCAAGAAATTCAGCAGCCAATGTTGACGTTGTTCCACCGCATACTATATGCTTTCCTTCCTTTGCAAAAAACAGTGACATCATCTTTGTGACGTCATTTCTATCAGCAGGAGGTCCTATCATAAGATTCACTGGTTTACGCTGTCTGATTTTTATTGTACAGACAGTAGCATCATCTCCGGGTTCTCCGCCATAAAGTGAATAACACTCATTTATAAGCATTGTACTTAAAGTCTTAGCAGTAAAATCATTGTCATAAATTGTTTCCATGAAATCAATAATATCATCTCTCTGCCAGCCAAAATTAAGTGTAAGTCCTACTCCTGCGTGAATAGCACCATCACTTAATAAAATAAATGAATCACCATCATTAAGAATAATTTTAGATTTATAAATTTTTTTATTGTCGATTACCTCTATAATTTTTGAATATTCAAAATTTTTACCGTTTCTGAGTAAAATGACATGTGGATTATCATATTGTATTATTTCTGCTTCACGGTTTCCAATAATATGAACTATTGTAAAGGTTGAATATGCAACGTTTCTTACTTTACATATAGGTAAAGTTGCGGCAATGGTTGATACGCAGTCTTCTACAGTCAGACCATTATACATCATTGTTGAAATTATTTTTGCTGTAAGAGTTGAGAGAATATTTGCCTTTACTCCACTGCCAAGGCCATCTGCAAGCACTATTACTTTTGATTCGTCATCATGTGAAATCACTTCCACATGGTCTCCGCATGTCAGCTCACCATATTTATTTATACTTACATATCCTACATCAGCAAAAAGATTATTCATCCTTCAATGACTCCTTAAGCTTTGTAAGGGCAACTTTGGTTTCAGCGGTCGTTTCTCCAAGCAAAGATGCTATTTCCTGTACAGAACGCATCTGTTTTTCAATTACTTTATCAGCAATTTCCATTGTTCTTCTGCTGATAGCTTCTTTATTTTCACGCTGATTTGTCTCTTCAGTAATATCTCTCATAAAGCAGATAATAATATGGTGACTTTTATCATATATAACTGTCTGTTCTGCATACTTCTTATATTCAGCAATATAAACTGATTTATCATATGTATTTTTGCCATTCTGATATGCCTCCATAAACGGAAGCGGATCAAGTATGCATACAACCTGACTGTTAAGAACATCATTCTGATTTTTAATATTCATCATTTTGCATGCTGCTGAATTAACAAGCTGAACTTCAAGATTTTCATTAAGTACAATAATAGCATTCGGGGTATTTTTTATTATATTATCCGAAAATGATTCAGCCTTTTCTATAAGGTACGGCAGACACATATTAAGATCTGCTTTTCCTTCAAGGACAGCACACGCCTTATCAATGCATGTATTATATCCACAACCTCCGCAGTTAAGTTCATGTTCAGGTAATGTCTTGCCTATTTTAGAAAGAACTTCTTTTATTGATTTTTCATTAAATGCTGCCTTTCTGTTTGAAACCATTGCGATATTCTTTTTAAGACTGCTTTCTGTATAATCAAAAACAGAAAAATCTTTTTTTCCAGCATAATTATTTACTGAAATATAATCACTCACAGGTGAATCTGCTTTTTTTACTTTTGCAGGTCCTCCGATACAACTTCCTATACAAGCTGACATTTCAATAAAACAATTTTTTATCTTTCCGTTTATTATATCATCCAGAGCATGCATACAGTTTTCAATACCATCTACTGAAAGATATACAAAATCAGGATTTTTATCTATCATAGAATTTATTATGCCGCCTGACGTTGGAAAAAGTCTTGCTATTCCTGTTTTATCATCTGAAATATCAGATTCGGGATATATCCTTTCTTCTTTCATCCATTCTGTAAGTTCTTCAAATGTCAAAACGCAGTCAACATTTTCAGGATATAATTCGGCTTCTGCTTTTTTTGATATGCATGGGCCTATAAACACTGTTTTAGCTTCTGGAAAACGTCGTTTAATGTCCATGCATTCAGCCTGCATAGGTGAAATAATATCAGCCAGAAATGGAAGTGCATGAGGATAATAATTCTGAATAAGCGTATTTACTGTATGACAGCATGAAGATATTATTACGCTGCGTGTATTTTCAAAGGTCATTTTCTCATATTGTTTTTTAACGATGGTAGCTCCTACAGCAGTTTCTTCAGCATCAGTAAATCCAAGATTTTTAAGTGTTTTTCGCATAGAAGCAAATGATATGCCTTTATAATTTGATATAAATGAAGGTGCGATACTTGCATATACCGGTACTCTGCTTTTTATTAGTTCATTTACAACTGATATGTCATTTCTTATTTCTTTAGCATGCTGAGGACAGATTGTATAACAATTTCCGCAAAGTATACACTCACTGGCAACAATGTTTGCCTGATTATTAGAAAAACGAATTGATTTTACAGGACAATGACGTATACATTTATAACAGTTTTTACAATTGGATTTTTTTGATTTAATATATTCCGTCATTTTTTCATCATTCCTTTATGTAAGGGCACAAATATGTGCCCTGTAGTTTTTATTCATATTCAACAACATTTACCCATTTGAGTAATAAGTCACGTTCTTCAGCTTTTTCCTTTACTGACTGTGAAGCTGCAACGATCGGGAGCCACTTTTGTATATACTGTTTTGCAGTATCAGTCTTTTTACAGAACATATTCAGGTATTTATCCGCAAGCTGCTTATTTTCGTTAAGAGAAAACAGAAGATATGTTCTTGCTACATCAGCTGATGCATTTCCTTGTGTTGCATGTGACCAGTCAAGAATATACAGGATTCCGTCATTGGAGATAATAATATTTTCGGGATTGAAATCTCCATGACACACCTTATTATGCTTTGGCATTCCTTCTAGTCGTGTATGAAGCTCATAACGTATGGTTGCATCAAGATTTGCAGAGGCTATTTTATAATTCATTTTATCCTTAAGCTTGTTTAAAAGAGGAGCCTTTTTTTCATGGACTGAGATCTGCAAATCAACAAATTTTTCAAGGTATTCATCAATTTTATCAGGATTTTCATCCATAAGCTGTTTTAATGTTTTTCCTTCAATAAATTCAGAAACAATTGCCCATTTTCCATCAATCATTGTTATCTCTATTATTTTAGGCATAGTAATTCCTGTTTCTTCAACACGTGCCTGGTTTAATGCCTCATTAAGAATATCAGCTTTTGAATAATCTTCATCAAACATTTTGATACTCATATCTTTATCACGATATATCTTTTTTGAGGTCCTTTCAGCTATTAATTCCATAATTTTTTCCCTCTATTCATGTTTATATTATTTATGCCATTTTAATAAATTTTTCAGTTCTATAACCTACCCGAAGGTGCAGGGCAATCGGAAAGCCCTGCCCGCCTCTGCAGAGGCGGAACTCCCCTTACTTGTTAGTTC
>OBID01000410.1_pt1 | contig 18167 bp, 16 predicted proteins | sample 1519781 | NCBI WGS metagenome assembly OBID01 (sample SAMEA3991478, study PRJEB22521) | metagenome | biome: anthropogenic terrestrial biome; feature: sewage plant; material: sludge | place: Sweden | collected 2012-09-26 | reverse complement strand
AATGTGACTGGAGTTCAGACGTGTGCTCTTCCGATCTTTCTTAAAATCAGAGAAGTATTCTTTCATCACAGTATTCACATTCAATTATGTCACCTGATTTTATAAAGCTTTTTTTCAGATATCCTTCACGGTTTGTTATACATTTCGGATTTGTGCAGCATATATTCTTCTGATATTCTCCGGAAATAAGTGTTGTAGGATTTTTGTTTTCAATCATGGTCAGAATAAGTGCCATTCGTATAAATACTCCGTATTTTGCCTGTTTAAAGTAAAGTGCACGGCTGTCATCGTCTACATCCATTGATATCTCATCAACTCGTGGAAGCGGATGAAGAATTACAAGATCAGGTTTTGCAGATTTCATTTTTTGTTTGTTGAGAACGTAAATATCCTTCTGCTGTTGATATGCTTCTTCAGATGCAAAGCGCTCACGCTGTATTCGGGTCATATACAGAACGTCCAGCTCAGGCATTGCTTCTTCAAGTGAAAAAATTTCTTTGTATTCGCAGCCGGTTGCACTGAGAATATCCTTTATATATGATGGAAGTTTAAGCTCATTTGATGAAATAAGGACAAATTTGTTGTTTTTATAACAGGATAATGCCTTACAGAGAGAGTGTACAGTTCTTCCGTTCATAAGATCACCGCAAAGACCTATTGTCATACTGTCAAGACGACCTTTTTCCTGTATAAGAGTGAGCATATCTGTAAGAGTCTGTGTAGGGTGCAGATGACCTCCATCGCCTGCATTGATAACAGGACATTCTGCTGATATTGCGGCAGCTTTGGCAGAACCCTCAAGAGGATGACGAATAACCATAATATCTGCGTATCCGCTCACTATTTTTGTAGTATCTTTAAGATTTTCTCCCTTTGCTACCGATGAGGTTGCAGGATTATCGAAGCCTATTATAGTGCCTCCCAGTTTTAGCATAGCGGTCTGAAATGACATCTGTGTTCTGGTTGACGGTTCGTAGAAGAGTGTAGCCATTATTTTATTCTGACATGCACCGTGGTATCGCTGTGGATGAGCGTAAATATCCTGACCAAGTGAAATAAGTTTGTTCCACCATGCAACAGGATAATCATTCAGATCAATTAAATGTTGATATTTGGACGTCATTGTATTTTACTCCTCTGAAAAATTAAAATATTTAAAGGACACTCGTGCCGTTTATTATCATTTCAAATTTTAATTTAAAAAACTGGGATGCTTTTTTGCATAAAAGCATTCTCTGAAGAAATATTTCAAAATACTCCATAACTGATGATATGTTTGTGTTTATTTTAAGTTCAAGAATCAGGGATGTTTTATTTTCATTAAATCTCAGGGCTGATTCCTCAACTGCATAATTTACGCGGTCATGGATATCAAATGTAATAAGATCATTATTCCTTACTCTGGAGCGGCGGACATCTGTTTTATCTGCTATTATTAGTGCAGCAGATATAGCGTCTATTGGTACAGCTGTTGATTCATCATGATTTCCTATTGCAGATACTATTGAGCATATTTCTTCAGCAGGCATGCTGAGATTGTCAAGCAGTCGGAAAGCCATTACAGCACCGCTCTGTGCGTGGTCAATACGGTTTATTACATTTCCTATATCATGCATTATTCCTGCTATTTTTACAAGTTCAATCTGCCTTTCAGGAAAGTCAAGCTCTGTAAGAATCATGCTTGCAGTCTGTGCAACTCTTTCAACGTGTGCGAATGAATGTTCAGTATATCCGATAGCTTCGAGTGCTTTGTCAGCACGTCGTATATATGTCATGATGTCAGGATTTTGTTTAATATATTTATAGGTTACAATACTGGACATCCATTACACCTCTTTTGAACCGTTGAAGTAAACATCATACCATATAAGAAAAGTGAATATCGTCCATATTTTTCGGCTGTTATCACGTAAACGGTTTTTATGGTCATCAAGAAGCTTTATCAAAAGATCAGTGTTAAAAAATTTATTTGAAGCATCAGATGTGAATTTATCTCTGACTATTGAATAATATTTTTCTTCTCTTAACCATACTCTTATAGGAACAGGGAAACCAAGCTTTTTCTTTGCGGCAGTTTTGGCAGTCTGCGGAGGTGTATCCTTTTTAGCGGCTTTTCTCATTGCATACTTTGTTACATACTTTGTTTTGTCATCTGTAACTTCATTTCTTGTCACACGATATTTTACAGGAATTTTTTCTGCAAGACTCATTACTTCCTTATCAAGGAAAGGAACACGGAGTTCAAGAGAATTTGCCATACTCATTTTGTCAGCTTTAAGAAGAATATCACCAGCCATCCACATGTGGAGATCAAGATACTGCATTTTTGTAACATCATCCGCATCTTTGACCTTTTCGTAAAACGGAGCTGTTATTTTTGTAGGGTCAGGAGCATTTGTCTTTATCTTAAGGAGTGATTTTCTTTCTGAAGGAGTAAACATGTAGGCGTTTCCTATAAATCTTTCCTCAAGTGTTTTACCTTTTCTTACAAAGAAATTAAGTCCTCGTCTTGCAGGCATCTTTTCGCATATTTTTCCTATTCTTTTTCTTACAGCCATAGGAACTTTATCGTAAAATGTACTGTTGGGTTCACTGTAGACATTGTATCCGCCGAATATTTCATCTGCACCCTCACCGGAGAGAACAACCTTGAGTTTCTTGGAAGCTATATTGCATACAAAATAAAGTGCAATAGCTGAAGGATCCGCAAGTGGTTCATCCATGTGGTATTGTATTTTTGAAAGATTACCCCAGTATTCTTCAGGGGTTATGACCTTACTGTTGTTTTCTTTGTTTATTGCTTTTGAAAATTCCTTTGCCCAGCCTATTTCATTATATTTTTCGTCTGTTCCGAAACCTACAGTAAATGTTTTGTCAACATTTGCAATAGCAGCAACATAGCTTGAATCAACACCGCTTGAGAGAAAACTTCCGACTTCTACATCGCTGACCTTATGTGCTTCAACGGAATCATGCATGATATCAGAAATTTTATTTACCCAGTCATTAAGTTGAGGTTTGTCGTCAGCATCAAATTTTACTTCCCAGAAGCGTTCACATTTGAAGCCACTGGCATTTTTAATAAAGTAATGTGCAGGAGGAAGCTTGGAAACATTTTTGAAAAATGTTTCCGAGGTAGGGGAATACTGAAATGTCATGTAGTTTTCAAGAGCTGTCTCATTAAGTTCCTTTACAAATTCCGGATGTACAAGGAAGCTTTTTATTTCTGAACCGAACATGAATGTATTGCCCATGTTTGCATAATAAAGAGGTTTTATTCCGAAAAAGTCTCTTGCTCCGAACAGTTCTTTTTTGTTTTTATCCCATATAACAAATGAAAACATTCCTCGCATCATATTCAGAAGCTTTGTACCGTATTCTTCATAGCCCTGAAGAAGAACTTCTGTATCAGAGTTGGTTTTGAAAACACGACCTGCTTTGATAAGCTGTTCTCTTATAGATTTATAGTTGTATATTTCACCGTTAAATACAAGAACCTTTGAACCATCCTCACTGAAAAAAGGCTGTGCACCAAGATTTATATCTATAATACTCAATCTTCTGTGTCCGAGAGCAATGTCACCGTCAACATACTGACCTTCGGCATCAGGCCCGCGGTGCTTTATTTTATCCATCATTTTTTTAATTATAATATTTGCGTTGTCAATCGAATTAGTAAACCCTACATATCCGCACATATCTGAACCTCCAATGTTCATATCAGATTTAATAAGCAAGATCGGCAAAACCGTCCTGCATACACAACTATTAATTATACTATAAACAACTGATTTATGCAATTAAAATAGAAGTATTTTAATTCTATTATATGCAGATTCTATAATTTGCATATTTTTTATATTGAAAAATTAATATTTATATGATAAAATAGTTACAACGGTAGGAAAGGAATCTTAAATATGTATGATAAATTACTTGATATTGCATCAGAAGCAAGAAAAAATTCATATTGTGTATATTCAAAATTTATGGTCGGTGCAGCTCTTCTATGTGAAAATGGAGAAATTTTTACAGGATGTAATATAGAAAACGTATCATATTCAATGACAAACTGTGCAGAACGTACAGCTTTATTTAAAGCAGTATCTGAAGGAAATAAAAACTTTAAGGCAATTGCTGTAGTCGGTGCATTGGTAAACAGTGACTGTATGACAGAACCATGTTTTCCATGCGGTGCATGTCTTCAGGTTATGAGTGAATTCTGCAGCCCTGATTTTGAGATTGTTCTGTCGGAAAACCATAAAGCACAGATTTTTAGTTTATCTGAGCTTATGCCGATTAACTTTAAAGCTGATTTAAAAAAACAATAGAGAACAACGGCATTTTAAATTAATTATGTGTGTATTAAATTTTCACTGCTGTGGGGACTTGCATGTATGTTTACAATGTATATAATACAGCAGCCTATTGATAGATTTGTTTCATGGATTCCACGGCAGATCGGCTGGACAATTTTATTATTTGCCGGTATTGGATTTGTTTCAGATATTACAGTTACTGTGTTTGAAATCAAAAAAATACTTGCACAACTTCGTATAATGAAGGAAATTACAGCAAAACTGAGAGAACTGTCAGACTCTGTTGGTGAAGAAATTTCAGATAAGACCATAGAAATGATAGCAAAGAGCGAAAAGGGAAGAAAGGAATACGAGGAGTTAAAGGAAAAATATCATGCACTGCGCTATGAAAAGACATTTACACATAAACGTATTACAACTGCCTTTCCACATCTGAAACTTGAAAAAAATTATCATTTTTCACATAAACTGAAAAATGATAAAAAATAAGAGTATAAGATTTATTATTTTTTTTTCGTTACTTTTTTCTTGTTTCCCTTGTCATCAGCAATTACGCAGTTTTCAAGCTGTGATGAGAGATTTGAAACAACACTGCTGCGGTATTCGTTCCGGAGTATCTGTTGTTCTGATTTTTCATCGGGTGTAAGGCCTTCTGGCGTTTTAGACTTTGCTGCGAGTTCATTTATTCTTTTGATTTTTTTATCATCCATTGTGATTTTCCTTTCATTTGATATTCGCATGATTTAATTTTAGCATAAAGTATGATTGTTTTCAATAAAAATTAAAAACAGGAGATTAACGTTTTGAATAAAATAGTACTTATTACAGGGGCATCAAGGGGAATAGGTGAAAAAACAGCTGAACTGTTTGCAGAAAACGGATATACTGTAATAGTCAATTATTTCAATAATAAAGAAAAGGCAGAGAGTCTTGCTTCCAGAATCGGCGGTATGGCCGTCAGGGCAGATGTATCGGATATATATCAGACATCACAGATGGTTGACACAGTAATAGAACAATATGGAAAAATTGATGTTCTCGTAAATAATGCAGGAATATCAATTGTAGGATTGTTTGACAGTCTGCCTGCTGAGAATGTAAAAAGGTTGTTTGATGTTAATATTTTTGGTACATTCAATTGTACAAAATGTGTTATTCCGCATATGATAAAAAGAAAATACGGAAAGATTATAAATGTATCCTCAATGTGGGGACAGTCAGGCGCCTCATGTGAGGTGCATTATTCTGCCTCAAAGGCTGCAGTTATAGGATTTACAAAAGCACTGGCAAAGGAAGTAGGACCTAGCGGAATAAACGTAAACTGTGTTTCACCGGGATTTATAATGACTGATATGAATAAATGCTTTACTTATAATGAAATATCAGAAATAGTTGATGAAATTCCTATAGGAAGATATGGAGAAGCACGTGATATTGCAGAAACAATATTATTTCTTTCTTCGGAAAAATCAGGATTTATAACAGGGCAGATAATAGGTGTAAACGGCGGGATGATTGTTTAAAGTTAACAGTTATGCTTTGCAAAATATATGCATAACAAAAGAAATAAACAAAAATAATATCATCTATTGAACTTTAATAATGATTGTGATATTCTTATTAGTAAGGAAGATTAACTTTACATGTGTTTAACAAAAGGATGGTTGATGTATGAAATTAATTAAAAGCAATTTCAGCAGTTTATTTAGTTTCTATAAGAAAACAATGATTACTCGAAACGAGAATACAGGAAAATATAAAATGAAAAACCTGTTTCTCATACCTATGTTTCCTGTGTTCATTGTCCTTATATTAATTAAGATTATTTTCAGCAGTTTATTTAGTTTATATAAGAAAACAAAAATCACTCGAAACGAGAATACAGAAAAATATAAAATGACAAATCTGTTTCTGACACTTCTGTTTCCTGTGTTCATTGTTCTTATGTCGGAACTGAATCAAGGCACATATCCAAGCAAATTGGTTATGTTTATTGTTGAAAAGCCAACAGTAATGCTATTTAACATCGCAGTTGCGTCAGCAATATTTGCAACACTATGCATGATATTTAAAAGAGTATGGCGAGCGGTAACGATTCAGAGTTTTGTTTATTTTGCGTTAAGTATAACTGAACTTTTTAAATACGGTACAAATGGAAATCATCTTATACTTACAGATATGAAATTATTAAAAAGTGCAAAGAGTCTTACTTCATTTGCGTATATAAAGATAACGCCGATTCTTGTATTATATACATGTATTGTTTTAGCATATATAATTCTTGCATTCTGGTTCAATCCTCAGGTAAAAATGAAATTAACCAGAAGAATAGCACCAGCTATTACCTGTGCTGGGGCAGTAGCTTCAATGTTTTTTGTTCCATCTGTATCAACGTCTGTTTATTCTTTTTTTGATGTAGATACAACATCAGCAGATAATGTATTTTTACTTAATGAAAAATTCGATAACAACAGTTTCCTGGCATTCCTGGTTGAGACAGCAAGTGAAAATATTTCTAATAAGCTTAAAACTCCTGAAAATTATAGTCAAGAGGTAATTGATGACTATCTCGATATTCCTGTTCAGGCAGAAGTAAGTGATTTTAAAAGCCCTAATGTAATTGTTGTTATGTCTGAGGCTTGTGCTGATTTCAGAGTGTTTGATGAGCTTAATCTCAATACTGACGCTTATTACGGATTTGACAAGCTTAAGGATGAGGGATATTCCGGAAAGCTTATAGTACCTACATTTGCAAGCTATACTGTAAGAACAGAATTTGAACTTTTGTTCGGACTTCCTGTAAAATCACTCAATGATCCTAATATGCCACAAAGAATGCTGGCAGAGAGAGATCAGTCCACTATAGTAAGATACTATAAAGGATTAGGGTACAACACAGCATATGTTCATCCGTTCCTGAGTTCATTCTACAGCAGATCACGTCTTTACAAATATTTCGGATTTGATCAGCTGCTGTTTGATGACAGCCTTACAGTTCCCGTTGAGTATAACGGATCATATATCAAGGATTCTGTTGTATTTGATCAGCTAGAAAAGCTTATCAAGGAATCTGACAAACCTCTTTATGTTCACACTACAACAATGCAGAATCATCAGCCTTACAATACAGGCATATATGATAATGAACTTGATAATTATCTTGCAAACATAAAGCTTACATCTGATGCTTTGGTTAAGCTTACAGATAATCTTAAAAAACTTGATGAACCAACACTTCTGTTCGTTGTGGGAGATCATTTTCCATCATTCAAGGATGAGGGAAGCGTATATGATCAGCTTGGCATAAACAGCAATACCTGTGATGTGGTTTTTGAACAGAATTATTACATGTGGAGCAATTATGGTCAGGATTTTTCAGACATGCCTGATGAGATGTTTTCAGCATTCTATGTTCCTTACGTTATTCTCGATCTCCTGAATGCACCTAAAGATTCATTTGTTCAGGCAATGCTTGATAAGATGCAGACATTACCTATCTATTCAACACAGTATGATACATCATTGCCTGATGACAGTGAACTTGATGTCCTGACATACGACAGAATTATTGGTGAAAATATTTCTGGAGATTAATATTTCTGCCGGAGTATGGCAACAACTTTTATATAAAAACAGAGCAGTATAACTGTTCTGTTTTTTTTAAGTAATTCAGTTAATATAATATATGGAATAATATTTTACATGTTATTCTATAAGATTGCGTGCATGCACTATGTGGATATATATGTATATTATTGCCGCTGCGAATAGTGTTATATTGAACATTTTGTATCATTTTAATGAAAATACGATTTTTATAAAAAAACATATTGAATATTGATCATTTATACTTTTTTTCTTCTTTATACAAAACAATTTGATATAATCTATACTATATTACTATAAAAAACTTAAAAATCAGTACTTTTAATTGAAAAAAATGTAATTTCTTTTCGATAAATCCATATAAATGATATTGAACATACTTGACAAAATTAATAAAATCTATTAAAATATAAAATATATATATGGGTTGATTTTAAGATAGTAAAAATAATTAAGGAGGTGCGCATTTTATGAATGGCTACGTTGATTTTCACTCAGGAATCCTTCCTAGGATGGATGTTAAAAATGTTGAAGCAGGAGCAGATGAATCAGTAGAAATTTTAAAAATTTTGCACAAAGCAAAAATAAAAACAGTTGTTGCAACGCCGTATTTTAATTCCGTGGATGACAATGTTCCATCATTTCTTGCAAAGCGCGAAGAATCATATAAGTTTCTTGAAAAAAAGGTTCAGGGGGTATCATTGCCAAGGGTAATACTTGGGGCTGAGGTTTTGTTTACGACTTCTCTTCTTGATATACGTGATCTTGACAAACTCTGCGTCGGTAACACAAATTACATAATGCTTGCATTGCCATACCAGGAATACAGTGAAATGGTCCTTGAAACTCTTCAGAAAATTATTATTTCCAAAAATCTTTGCCCTGTTATTGCACATATAGAAAAATATCTTGAATTTTATACTATTGAACAGATTGAGAAAATTTCATCACTTGGTGTAATAATGCAGCTCAGCTGTGACGCGATTATTAACAGGACAACCAGAAAATCTGCACTTGAACTTCTTTCAAGAAATGTTGTTCAGATTATAGGATCAAATGATATTACCAAGGACGAAGGAACACGTACAAAGATTGAAGTTGCAATGAATGTACTTAACAAGGATGTAACCAAGGATTTGTTAACTTCAAATCTCAGTGATGTAACTTCACCGTCACCTCAGTATGCTGATGCAATAAGGATTATGAGATATCATCTGCCGCTCGGAAAGTACAAGCAAATTAAAAATAATGCCGGCATGATCATTTCAAACGCAAATATTAAGGATATCATGTGCTGATTTACAGTATTAATGATAATGCCTTGGATATATACGTATAAAATAAGCCTTTTTATTGAAGTAAGTCAACAAACAGCAGGTCATATTTATCCAAACGGGTGCTAATCTTCTCTTATAATTAATTGAATATGTTCAGGCTTAGATCTGAAATTAAAAACGGTATCTGTAGAAAATCAATTCTTCAGATACCGTTTATTTTAATTAAGTCAGAAATTTATTAAGCAGGGGTACAATGGTAACGTTTTTGTGACTATACCTTTGAAAATCTCTTGATTCCGTTTGCTGTATCAGTAAATATTGCTTTAGGTCTTGCAAGTATCTTTTCATTGTCATCAACTGACTGATATACAACAAGTTCTTCCATGGTCTCCGAGTGATTGGCTATACAGATTACCCTGTATTTGCTGCCCTTATAGTGCTGATATATGCTTCCCGAAATTATTTCGTTCTCATTTATAATATCTTCGCTGTTTGTTTCTGTTATCTCAGCCGTAACAGCAGATTCATTTACCATTATCATTGATGAAAAAGCAGGAATGGTTATGTTGACTGAATTGTTTTCAATTTTTATAGGTGTATTGTTAAGTACATCATTAAGCATGTCACATTCAACTGAAAATGATGCAGAATAGTCGTTTCCATCAAGATTAAGTGCAATATAAGCGGTTTGTTTATTGAGTTCTTTTTTGAAAATAAGCTGTTTATTACGTACAATTACAGTTGAATACTGTCCTGTTCTCAGCTCAGGATAAAGTCTGTATATCTTTCCGAGTTTTTTAAGATGTTCACAAAGCTTTGAACCTGTGTGAATCAGTTCCTGAAGATCAAGACACGGACGTAATGCTGAGTCAGAATTATTTGTCTTGGTACCTTCAGCCGCAAATTCGCTTCCATAATAAATTGAAGGAATACCAGGCATGGTGTACATAAGGGTGTATACATTTTCAAGAAGCAGCTTGTTGTTGAGCATACTGGCCAGTCTCGTGACATCGTGGTTATCGGTAAAGTTATATAAATTAATTCCTTTGTATATTCCTGAATTGCCCGACTGTCTGTTTATTGAATAATCAATCTCAAAATAATTCTGATCATTATGTGATGAATACAAACCTTTGTAGCATTCATAATTTGTGCAGCTGTCAAGCATTTCAGGATTTGCCCAGCGTTTATAATCTCCATGAATAAGTTCACCGACAAGCCAGAAATCAGGTTTTTTATTTTTACAGAACCATCGCATACGCTTAAAAAAATCAAAGTCAATGCAGTCAGCAGTATCAAACCGTATTCCGTCAATATCAAATTCATCTATCCAGAAACTTATTGCATTGAATATATATTCAACAACCTGCTTGTTACGAAGATTAAGCTTTACCAGATTAAAATGTCCGTTCCAGCCTTCGTACCAGAAATTGTCCTTATACGGACTTTCTCCACCAAAATTAAGATTCTGGAACCAACCGCAGTATGGTGAAGCACTTCCGTTTTTCTGTATATTCTTAAATGCAAAAAAATCCCTGCCTGTATGATTGAATACACCGTCAAGTATAACTTTCATACCGTTGGCATGAAGCTCATGACATATTTTTTTAAATGAATTGTTGTCACCCAGCCTTTTGTCAATCTGCATATAATCTTTTGTATCATACCCATGTTCAGTAGATTCAAAGATAGGACCGAAATAAACAGCGTTTATATTAAGGCTTTTAAGATGAGGAATCCATGAAAAAATCTTATTTAACCGGTATTCTGTTTCATTGCCGTTGTTAAATTGCGGTGCACCGCAGAATCCGAGAGGATAAATGTGATAAATGATTGCGTTGTCATACCAGTACCCCATAAAATATCATACCTTTCCTGAAAAATTATTTCTTTTCATTTTCCATATAAAATGTAGCTTCCATATCTGCTATACTCAGTGCCAGAGCAAGCGGGAACTTTTCAAATGCCTTTCCGATACTGTTTTTTTCTTCTGTACCCGAAAACCCCATGTGATATCGTATAGCAAAAGCCTCTTCACGTGAAAGACGCATAAAACCTGATATTATATACACTGACTTTTCACCGTGACCGTATGGAAGCTGATCATCAATACTATAGTAAGGTACCTTTTCCCACTCCCCACGTGAGTTTTTAGCATTTTTGAAATCCACCGTATAAAAGTTTATTTTACAAAGGTCATGGAGGAGAGATGCTATTGCAATTGTTTCATCATTGCATGAAATATTATACAGATCTGTAACACGGCTTCTGTCAAGGTAATCTTTAAGACAGTTGTAAACATTAACACTGTGCTCAACAAGACCACCTTCATATGAACCATGAAACCGTGTACTGCATGGAGCAGTAAAGAAATCACTGCTGTCTGAAAGCAGATATGTCAGTAATTTGTCAGAACCGGGTCGTGTGATATTATTTTTGTAAATTTCGATAAACTGTTCCTCAAAAGTCATTTTTAATTACCTCGATTCATTAAAGATATATTTAATATATTTTAACATAATAAAAAATATTTTTCAAGAAATATTTTATGTGTACTTGAAAAATATAAATAATTATAGTAATATATTATATAGGCATATGCAGAAAAAAATTAAGGAGCGTTAAACGCATGAAATTATTGTCTATAGTTGTCCCTTGCTATAACGAACAGGAAGTACTTCCTATGTTTTATAAAAAAATCATAGAAATTATGGGGCAGATGACACAAAATGATAACGAACTTACTTATGAAATAGTTTTTATTAATGACGGATCAAAAGACAAAACACTGGACAGTCTCAGACAATATGCTTCTGAAGACAAACATATAAGGTATTTATCGTTTACAAGAAATTTTGGTAAGGAAGCTGGAATGTTTGCAGGACTTGAAGCTGCAAAGGGTGATTACGTTGTTATAATGGATGCAGACTTGCAGCACCCTCCGGAGTTTCTGCCGGAAATGTATAAGTATGTTTCAAGCGGTGAATATGATTGTGCAACAACAAGGCGTGTTGACAGAGACGGCGAATCAAAGATAAGAAGCTGGTTTGCCAAAAAATTTTATCAGATAATGAATAAGATTTCACAGACTGAAATTGTAGATGGGGCACAGGATTTCAGATTTATGACACGTCAGATGGTGGATTCAATTTTATCTATGAAAGAGTATAACCGATTTTCAAAGGGAATATTCAGTTGGGTAGGCTATCGTGTAAAGTATATAGAGTATAAAAATGTTGAGCGTGCGGCAGGAACGACTGCATGGTCATTCTGGGGTTTATTCAGATATTCGATCGAAGGTATTGTTGCGTTTTCAACTGCACCTCTTGCAATAGCATCACTTCTTGGCATTATTTCGTGTATTGTGGCATTTATTATGGCGATTGTTATTATAATTAAAACGCTTGTATTTGGAGAAAGCGTAGAGGGCTATCCGACACTTGCGTGTCTCATACTGCTTCTGGGAGGCCTTCAGCTGTTTACCATAGGAATACTCGGACAGTATCTTGCTAAAACATATATGGAATGTAAGAACAGGCCTATTTATTTAATACAGGAAACTGAAGAGTATATTGCCGATAAATAAAAATAATCGGGAGAGAATTGATTTGAGTAAAAATATAAAAATTATATTTGTTATTCTTACTGTAATACTGATCGCTTTTATTATACTTATATTCAGATTTTATTTCAGTGTGAATATTGCCTCTAAAAAAGATGATTCCGAATTCAGCATTGCAAATGAGCTTAATGATGATTTTTACAGCTTTAAAAATGATAATGGGCTTTATGGAGTAAAAGACAGTCAGGGTCATATTGTTATCCAGGCACAATGGAAAAAAATAATTCAGCTTAACAATGACCGCTTTATTGTATCAAAAACAGCCTCAGGAAAAGTCAGGTGTGGAATTATTGATTTAAATGAGAATGTAATGGTTCCGTTTATTTACAGCAAGATATTCAGCCAGATGGATGAATATCTTGTGGGAAAAGTAGATAATGGTGACAATCCAGAAGGATATGTTCTGTTTGATATGAACGGAGATACAATAATAGAAGAAGAGTGGGACAGCTGTTTAAAGAAATTTGATGATAAATCTATCAGCACATCAGAAAATTATATACAGGTTCAAAAAGGCAACAACGTTTACAGAATTCACAATATAGATGACCGTGGAATGCAGATGTTCTACATAAAACTTCAAAAATCAATATTCGGGAAAAAAATTAAAATTGAGATAAATGATAATAACCCGGTTGTTAATCTTAATTCTGCACATGTTATGTACAATGAACTTGCAGACAATACTATAAAATATATAAGCGCATTGTTCGAAAATAATGCAGAAAATATTAAGGACCTTTATGTTTATGATGATTATAAAAATATACTTCTCGAAGATATGGCGTTCCGCGGAAGCGAACTTGGATACATAAGTGATATCAAGCCGTCAATAACCGAAGAAAATGGTATTGTAAAATATATGTGCAATGTAATACTTAGGTATACATCTCCGGAAAGTATAAGTTGGGACGGAACAGTTACTCCTGTAAATAATGCTGCGTCGGTAAATATCATTATGACTAAAAATGCAAACGGAAATCTCAGAATAGAACGTGTTGAGGCAGAAAAGAAGGATATAAGTGAGCTTAATGTTCCTGATGATTATGTAAAACCGGAAACAACGCAGAGCAGTGAATATACTGATAATATGGAATATCCGGATATTCAAAATACCATATTATACAATGAAAGCACATCTGAAAATTAGCATACAAAATATTTTCCTTGACAACATACAGAAAATCCGCTATAATAAGATAGAAAATTTAATCGCCTTATCAAGAGTGGTGGAGGAACCAGGTCCTATGAAACCCGGCAACCTGATTGATCGAATATCAAAAAAGGTGCTAAATCCTGCGGAAAAGTCCGGAAGATGAGGAATTTATTCAATGAATTCACACGTTCGGAAACTTATATTTCCGGACGTTTTCTTTTTTCAAAAGACTTTGCGATAATTTTCAAAATATTTTTTTTGGAGGTTTTCTTTATGAGAAGATTTTTTACTTCAGAGTCTGTAACAGAAGGACATCCTGATAAAATCTGTGATCAGATATCAGATGCAATTCTTGATGCAATTCTTGAAAAGGATCCTGCTGCAAGAGTTGCCTGCGAAACTGCTGTAACAACAGGAATGATACTGTGTATGGGAGAAATCAGCACAAAGTCATATGTAGATATTCCTCATATTGCACGCAGTGTTGTAAATGACATTGGTTATGACAGAGCAAAGTTCGGATTTGACGGAAATACATGTTCAGTTATTACATCGATAGACGAGCAGTCCGGTGATATTGCAATGGGTGTAAATGAAGCGCTTGAGTCAAAGGACGGAAGCGGAAATAATTCAAATGCAATAGGTGCCGGAGACCAGGGAATGATGTTCGGTTATGCCTGCAATGAAACAAAGGAGCTTATGCCTATGCCTGTATCATTGGCACATAAGCTTGCAATGCGTCTTACAGAGGTAAGAAAAAACGGAACACTTGTATACCTGAGACCTGACGGAAAGTCACAGGTAACTGTTGAGTATGATGACGGAAAGCCTGTAAGAGTAGATACTGTTGTTATTTCAACACAGCATTCAGCAGCTGTTTCTCTCAGTGACATAAGGGCTGATATTATGGAGCTTGTAATCAAGCATGTTATTCCTGCAGAGCTTCTTGATGAAAATACAAAATATTATATTAATCCTACAGGTAGATTTGTAATAGGCGGGCCACAGGGTGACAGCGGACTTACAGGAAGAAAAATCATTGTTGACACATACGGTGGATATTCAAGACACGGCGGCGGAGCATTTTCAGGTAAGGATCCAACGAAGGTAGATCGTTCAGCTGCGTATGCTGCGCGTTATGTAGCTAAGAATATAGTTGCAGCCGGTCTTGCAGAAAAATGTGAAATACAGCTTGCATATGCAATAGGCGTAGCAAAGCCTGTATCTGTTCTTGTTGATACATTCGGAACAGGAAATGTATCAGAGGACAAGCTTTCAGAAGCAGTAACAAAGGTATTTGACTTAAGACCTGCTTCTATTATCGAAATGCTTGATCTGAGAAAGCCACAGTACAGAAAGCTTGCAGCTTATGGACATATGGGACGTGAAGATCTCGGCGTTGCATGGGAAAAGACAGACAGAACAGAAGCATTAAAAGCTGCAGTTAAATAATTAAATAAATATCCGGGTGATTCGTCAGGACATTTTAAATGTTTTGACGGATCACTTTTTTGTGGTGAAACTTTTATTTTAATACAAAAAAATATGTCATGTTAATTTATCATGGCATATATTTTTTTTATAAATAATATACTGTTATATATTTCGTAAGCCGAAAGGATGTTTATTATGAAAAAAATATCAGTATTTATTGTTCTGTCTTTTTTTATTATCTGTTGTGTTTTGTGGGACAGGCTGCCGGATAAAACTGTCAGCAAGGAGGAAGATAAGAAGACTGTAATAAATGAGATAAGAGATATTGATACAGAAAATATATCAGCTGAATTATTTAACGATATTTATAAACCACTTAATTTTTCAAGACAAAAGGCAATGTGGTTTACATATATGGATTATGAAAAGATCCTTGCAGGGAAAAGTGCAGATGAGTTTACAGAAGAAATAGATAAAAGATTCACAACAGCGGCAATGATGGGGATAAATACGGTCTATGTACAGGTAAGAGGTTTTTGTGATGCATATTATAAGTCCGAGCTCTTTCCTCCAGGAAAATACTATACAGACCAGAGCTTTGATCCACTTGAAATTATGATAAGAAAGGCTCACTCTCTGGGACTTTCCTTCCATGCGTGGATAAATCCACTCAGATGTATGACAACAGATGAACTCAATAGTATAGACGCAGCATTTAAATTCAGGCAGTGGTATGATAGCGCAGAAACAAAGGGGAAGGTTATAGTACAGAACGGAGACAGATGGTATCTTAATCCCGCATACCCTGAGGTAAGTGAATATATTTGTGACGGCATTTGTGAAATAATAAAAAATTACAGTGTTGACGGAATACATATAGATGATTATTTTTATCCGACCACGGATCTTTTATTTGACAAGGAGGCATTTGATAAATCAGGATCAGCAGATATTAATGAATGGAGAAGAGATAATATAAATAAATTAGTAAAAAACATGTATAAAAATGTTAAATCAGTAAATGATAACGTAATATTTGGAATAAGTCCTCAGGGAAATACAGAAGTAGATTATCAGAAGCAGTATGCAGACGTTGAGAAATGGCTTTCAGAAGGAGAATACTGTGATTATATAGTTCCTCAGATCTATTACGGATATCTTAATGAAACTTGTCCTTTTTCAGAAACAATTATCAAGTGGAAGGATATTGCGGCAAAGGGCAATACATCACTTGTTATAGGACTTTGCACATACAAAGCAGGAAGTGAAGATAAATGGGCAGGAAAAGGTAAGGACGAATGGATAAATGATACCGGGATAATATCAAAGCAGGTGAAAGAATGTATAAAAAACAATGATATTGATGGTATTGCGATTTATAGTTATTCCTCCACATTTGAAGAAGGAGTAAGTGCAGAAATCATGGTTATGGGACCAGTTCAGGAAATCCGAGAGAGCTTTAAAGTATATAAATAAATTATTCAACTTTCAATAACCTATTGCAAGTTATAATAAATTATGATAAAATGATAAATACAGCGTGTGTAGTTACATGCGATAACAAAAGCCTTCCAGACTATTTTTTATAAGGTTTATATAAAGGGGGAGATAGTTAAGATGTTTAGAATTGTTCGTAAAAGAATGTTAAATGACGTTGTGGTTCTGATGGATATAGAAGCACCATTTATCGCAAAAAAAGCACAGCCAGGACAGTTTATCATTTTCAGAATTGACGAAATGGGTGAAAGAGTGCCTCTTACTATTGCCGACTTTGATAAAGAAATGGGTACCGTTACTATAATATTCCAAATAGTAGGAAAATCAACAGAGCATCTTTCTCAGCTTAATGAAGGCGACACAATTTTAGATTTTGCAGGACCTCTTGGTATGCCTACCCATATTGATCCCGAGGCAAAAAGTGTATGTGTTATCGGAGGCGGTGTGGGATGCGCTATAGCATACCCTCAGGCAAGGGCATTGCATGAACAAGGTACAGATGTCACAGTAATTGCCGGATTCAGAAGCAAGGATATCGTAATTCTTGAGGATGAGTTCAAGGCTGCAAGTACAGATCTTATTATTACAACAGATGATGGAACTTATGGTAAAAAGGGATTTGTAACAAATGCTCTTGAGGAACTTATTCAGGGCGGAAAAAAATTTGACGAGGTTATAGCGATAGGTCCGGTTCCTATGATGAAATTCATATGCGAAGTTACAAAAAAATACAACATTAAAACTATTGTTTCTCTTAATCCTATTATGGTTGACGGAACAGGAATGTGCGGCGGCTGCAGAGTTACTGTAGGAGGAGAGACAAAATATGCTTGTGTGGACGGCCCTGATTTTGACGGGCATGCTGTCAACTTTGACGAGCTTATGAAAAGAAATTCAACATACAGAGATCGTGAACATAGCTGTCGGATGCTCAATCAGGCAAAATAGTTGATATTGGAAATTTCAGGAGGATTAAAAAATGGCCGATAAGGTATTAAATAAAGTACCAATGCCTGAACAGGATCCTAAGGTAAGATCAGGAAACTTTCAGGAAGTAACACTTGGATATTCAAAAGCAATGGCTATGGAAGAGGCAGAAAGATGTCTTAACTGTAAAACCAAGCCGTGTGTAAACGGATGTCCTGTTGGTGTAAGAATACCTGAATTTATAGGAAAGATAAAAGAAGGGGATTTTACATCATCTTATGATATTATTAAAACAACAAATAGACTTCCTGCTGTATGCGGACGTGTAT
>OBID01000408.1_pt1 | contig 18185 bp, 13 predicted proteins | sample 1519781 | NCBI WGS metagenome assembly OBID01 (sample SAMEA3991478, study PRJEB22521) | metagenome | biome: anthropogenic terrestrial biome; feature: sewage plant; material: sludge | place: Sweden | collected 2012-09-26 | reverse complement strand
TTTCCAGGGCAATAGATTATTGTTTAGAACAAGAATGCCCACTCCTGATCATATCCAAATCAGGAGGAGCAAGAATGATGGAATCTGCTTTTTCGCTCATGCAGCTGGCCAAAACTGCGGCTAAACTTACTTTGCTGGCGGATGCCACTTTGCCTTATCTGTCACTGATGACTGATCCGACCACTGGCGGTGTGACAGCATCTTATGCAATGCTTGGAGATATTAATATGGCAGAACCAAAAGCTTTGATTGGATTCGCCGGTCCTCGAGTGATCAAAGAAGCTATTAAAAAAGAATTACCTGAAGATTTTCAATCTGCTGAGTACTTATTAGAGCATGGATTTCTCGACTTTATTGTGGATAGAGCAGATTTAAAAGACAGGCTGGATACCTTACTTAATATCTTTCAAAAGGCAATTGCTTAAGCATTGATTTTAATCATTTTGAATTGAAAATCCAAAGGATCAAAGTCTGCCATTAAGGTTTCGAGAAAAGCAGGCCCATAAACCGCATAAAAGGTCATAAAATTTTCTCTACGTTCCAGAAGTGTACCATCAGGCATGAGTTTTTCTTTAACTTTTTTGACCCGATTGAGGTGAACTTCGAGTTTAGATTTTTCTGCTTTTAAGATTTTTTTCTCAATATGCTCAATCGATTTCTGTAGTTTGGATTTTTCAGCTTCGATGGATGGGCCAAGTGTCTTGTCGATTTCAATAGTTTTGAGCCTGATTTTTTCCATCCATTCTAAGAGACCTTTCAACTCTAGGTGCAAATCCAAGGGATTGGCGCTCAGGCTTTCAGTGATTTGGTTTATTAAAAGGTCTGTTCGCATTGACAGGTCTGCCATAGAGACTCCATAGTTTTTCATCACATCCATCTGACTGTCTTCGACTATAGCAAAGGAGTCGCGTCTCACAAGCATAGGGTAGGGCACTTCCATAGCTTCAAACTGCGACTTTCTTTCCATCCAATAGGCTAGCTCACCACCACCACCTATATAGGCAAGATTAGGAAGTATGATCTCCTGGTAGATAGGCCTCATAATTACATTGGGACTGAATTTTTCGGGACGGTTTTCAATCTCTGCAAGCATGGTTTTGTCATCAAACTCCAATGATTGTCCAACAATATTGAAGGAGCCGTTTTCTCGTTCGATGCGAGCCCGATAGCCGGTATCAAAATAGAAGAAATTAATGTCGCGGGCATAAGTAGCAGGTTCGAATCCTTTGGAAGCTAATAAGCCCTGGGTCTCTACGACTTTGGGTTTTGAAGCAGAAGAAAATATCTCTGTTTTAATATATGGGAGAAAACGTTTTTTTAATCTTGCATCATCCATATTCAAAACTAAAAGGCCAAAGCTGCCCAAAAGTTGATGTAAGATTTGCATGAATGCTTCTGACATAGTGTGGCCAGGTTGATAGGCCTGTTCCATCATCCGGATTAATTCAGGACCAAATGCATGGAACTCTATTAATCCTTTTAATTCTGCAATCACCATAGAAATATTGTCCAGGTGATATCGTCCTACAGGCCCTTGTTGTTCCGTGTCCCAGGTTAAGCGCTTACCATTTACATAACAGTGATTAAGCTCATCCAGGTCATGATCTTCTGATCCAATCACAAAAAATGGGATGATTTGGAATTGAGGATACTGTTGATTGATCTGCCTGGCCAGTTTGATGGTACTGATGGCCTTAGATATTACAAACGCAGGCCCTGTGAAAAGGCAGGGTTGGTGTGCCGTACAGATGGTGAATACATTTTCTGCTCCTAATCGGTCTATAAGTTGGGTTGGAATAGAAGAAGGGGCATTGATTTTATATTGGTCTCTCAAGACTTCTTGTAACAAACTTCTATCAGTCTCAAATTTCCTGGCGTTGATGACATCTGGTATAGAATCCAGCTTTGGCTGCCATTGAACGAATTCCTGCAGGGTCGATTCAACCTTATTTAATGCTCTGTCAATGTTACTGAAACTCGGAAAATCTGAAATCGCAATCGAATCGGCTAGCATGGAAGTTTATTAAAGCCCACAAATATACAAGCTAGTCTTTTCAAACTACCTTGATTAAGGTTTCTATAACGTTTTTAAAAAGGTGATCATTTAGAGCTTCTTCGAATGAGTTCAAAAAACGCAAGGGCAAGAAAGACTTTTTCTTCCACGGTATCCATATCGCTCAAATACTGAAATGTTCTAGGATTTCTGGATTCTTTTTTTGATTCATTCAACAAAGTTCCTGCCAACTTATTATTGACATGGACAGGTAAGAGCATACTTTCGCTTCTATCGATATAAGCAATTACATTTTTTTGGTTGTACCATAACTTTCCTTGTTGGTCCAATTTGCCAAAATATTCTTCATCTATAAATAATTCTACTTCTTTTCTGACGATTAAATAGGCAAATTCGTGTTCAGAATTGCGAATAAGCAGAACGCCTTCGTCAAGACTGTACATTTTCTGCATATAGACCACCAGAGGCTCATGATATATAGATTGGAAGACACCTCTGTAGAACTTGTAAAGCAAACTTTTTTTAACCTGCCTATGCTGGCTAAAACTAAGCAATTCCATTTCCTGCCTGTTCCATTTAATAAGGTGGTCAGAAGCCCAGGACTTTAATTCGGGCTGAAGCGCCCGTAAGTCGTTTCGTAATTTGAAGGTTATCGATCGGAAGCCGCCAAATAATTTATCGAGAATTGAGATCACACCTGCAAAACTAAAAATAATGAAGATGATGAGTACAAAAATAAAAAATCTGGCCATTATTTAAAACGGCAATCTATTACCCAAGATAAGATTTGAGAGAATTTTGATGCATCGACCGTCGCAATCTTCTGATAGCTCGTTCTTTTACTTGCCTGACTCTTTCTCTGGTCAGACCAAACATATCTCCGATTTCTTCCAGGGTAAGTGGTTTATTGCCATCAAGGCCAAAGTAAGCGGATAATACTTCCATTTCTCTGGGAGCCAGCACCGTCATACCGTATTCTACTTCCTTCTTGAGGGATTCCTTCATCAAACCCATATCAGGGCTATCATCTGTCTCATGCATATAGATGTCTATCATGGAGATGTCGTCCTCATCGGTGCCTATAGGAGCATCGAATGATACATGTCGCATATTACTCTTCAAAACATGATTTACATCTTTTACGGCCACACCAAGTGCTTCTGCGAGTTCTTCCGGACTCGGCTCGCGCTCAAATTCTTGTACGAAAGTGATGTAAGCCTCATTGAGCCGGTTATAAGAACCCACTTTATTTACAGGCATTCTGACTATCCTACTATACTCCACAATGGCTTGAAGGATGGATTGACGAATCCACCACACAGCATAAGAGATAAATTTAAAACCTTTGGTTTCATCAAATCTTTTGGCTGCTTTGATCAAGCCAACATTTCCTTCATTAATTAGATCACTGAGCGATAGACCTTGATTTTGATATTGTTTGGCTACAGAAACTACAAATCTAAGGTTGGATTTACACATTACTTCGAGCGCATCTTCATCCCCTTCTCTTATTTTACGAGCATATTCTGCTTCCTGCTCTGGGGTGAGCATAGAGAGTTTGGCTATATCATTGAGATATTTTTCGAGAGAGACGGACTCCCGATTGGTAATTTTGTTTGTGATTTTTAGCTGTCTCATTTCTTTTCTCCTCTTTCTAACCTTTACGGTAAAAGTGCCTTAAAAGTTCATCTAATAAACACAAATGGGGGCAAAACGCTCGCTCCCATTTGATAGTTTAACTTTTTATTATGATAAAAGCTAATATATTCTCGACTTTTGAGGGATCAATCCTCCCAATTCAATCCTTCTGGTCTTATTTCGTCTTTCTTAGGAGCAGGAAAATCTGATTTTGGAGGGTTATGGTCCCGTCGATTTTCAATATCTGGTCTCAATTGAGGTCTTTCAATAGGGTCAGGTCTTTCAGGCCGTTCAGATCTTTCGGCAGGTCTTTCAGGTCTTTCGTGACTGTCGCGAGATGGGGCATTATCACTGTGCGGTCTTGAGTTGCCGTCTCTACCACCTCTGTCTCTGTCGCCACCTCTGTCTCTGTCGCCTCGTCCTCTATCGCCACCTCTATCTCTATCGCCACTTCGGCCTCTACTATCTCTATCTCCACCTCGATAACCACCTCTGTCGTTTCTTCCACCACGGTCACTTCCACCACGGTCATTGGATCTACTGTCCTCTCGGCGATCTCTGGATTGGTCCCCATCACCAGCAGGCATATTATCAGGTCGTGGCATTAAGGCTTTGCGGGATAATTTATATTTACCTGTACGGGGATCGATATCCAACAATTTTACTTTTAGTTCGTCTCCAATATTGAATACTTCTTCGACATTCTCGATTCTGGTATAGGATATTTCGGACACATGCAGCAGTCCTTGCTTACCTTTGAAATCTACTATCACTCCGAAAGGAAGAATTTCAACTACTTTCGCTTCATAAGTGGCACCTACCTCAGGAACAAATACAATGCTTTGTACCCTGGCAACAGCAAGGTCGATATTGGCTTTGTTTGGGCTGGCGATGCTGACGATTCCATAATCATCGACTTCTTCTATATTAATGATGGTGCCGGTGCTTGCCTGCATCTCTTGTATTACTTTACCTCCAGGGCCTATAACTGCGCCAATCAAGCTCTTAGGTATCTTTATTTCAACGATTCTAGGGGCATGTGGCTTATAATCCTCTCTGGCCTCAGATATGGTCAGAGCCATTTCATCGAGTATATGTAATCTGCCGGCCTTGGCTTGGGCAAGTGCCTTCTCTAATAAGTCGTAAGATAATCCTTCGATCTTCATGTCCATCTGGCATCCGCAAATACCATTGGCAGTACCGGTGATTTTAAAGTCCATGTCGCCCAAGGCGTCTTCATCTCCTAAAATATCAGTTAAGATAGCTGCCTTGTCACCCACTTTAATAAGACCCATGGCAATTCCAGAGATCGGAGCAGTGATTTTAACACCGGCATCCATGAGGGCCATGGATGAAACACAAACAGAAGCCATTGAAGTGGATCCGTTAGACTCTAAAATATCAGAAACTATTCTGACAGTATAGGGATTGTCTGCAGGCATCACTTGCCGGACTGACCTTGCGGCGAGATTGGCGTGCCCTATTTCTCGTCTTCCCGGACCGCGATTAGGCTTGGCTTCACCTACTGAAAATCCTGGAAAATTGTAGTGAAAAATAAAATCTTCGTCCCGAGGGGCAAAAGCGGTATCGACCATCATTTTGTCTCCTTTAGAGCCCAAAGTCACTACCCCGATGGCTTGGGTCTCTCCACGATTAAAGATGGATGAACCGTGAGCTGCAGGCAGCACATCCACTTCAGTCCAAATAGGTCTCACCTGGTCTGTAGCCCGGCCATCCAGGCGCTTACCTTCTTCGGTAACTACTTCTCTGATGATTGTTTTTTTGTTTTTGTCTAATATGGCACCGATGATTTTGGAGTTTTCTTTATAAAAATCTTCACCATGAACTGCGATGACAAATTCCTTAACCAAAGCTTTTAAGTCATCCATAAGATCTTTCCTACCTTGTTTGTCGGTAGGATTGCGAGCGATCGCATATATTTTATCTGATGAAGCTTGCAGCACTAATTCCTTTAATGCTGGATCTATTTCAGGAATCACTACTGTTCGTTTAGGAATGTCTGCTTTACCGGCTAATTTGGCAAGTTCTAACTGCAGACTGCATTGTTGCTTTATGACTTCATGAGAGACCTTGATAGCTTCGATTAATTCCGACTCGTCACATTCTTTAGCCTGCCCTTCAACCATTAAGAGCTCGGTAGGCGTGGCAGCCACTACAAATTCAGAAGAAGCGTCTAATAATTGAGTGCGGGATGGATTGATGATAAATTCTCCATTGACTTTAGCGATCCTCACTTCGGAGATCGGGCCATTCCAGGGAATATCAGAAAGGGTGAGTGCAGCAGATGCGGCCAAGGCTGCAAAGGCATCACTTGGAGTTTCAGTTTCTCCACTTAACAGACTGATCATCACCTGGGTTTCATTCATAAAACCATCAGGGAATAACGGTCGGATAGCTCGATCTACCAATCGGGAGGTCAGTATTTCGTAGTCATTGAGTTTGGCCTCGCGGCGAAAAAAATTGCCAGGGATACGACCAGCTGCATAAAAACGTTCAGCATAATCAACAGAAAGAGGAAAAAATTCCTGATCTGGTTTTGCTTCTTTATTGCATACTACTGTAGCCAGTAGAATGGTATTGCCGCATCTGACGACAGCGGACCCATGCGCCTGAGTGGCTAATTTGCCAGTCTCTATGGTTACTTCCCGACCATCAGGTAGGTTGAAAGAGACTGAAATAGGAGTTTTTTGTCCCATGATTTTTTTTTATAATTGATTAAAGTTTAAACTAAAAAAGCCCTACTAAGTAGAGCATTTGAAACACTAAACAGGAATAGTTTCGAAAATCGGTTTACTTACGTATACCTAACTGTTCTAGCAATTCACGGTATTTGTTCAGATTGTGCTTAGCCAGGTAGTTGAGCAATTGCTTGCGTTGACCTACGATGGTGAGTAACGATCTGCGGCAAGAATGATCCTTCCTGTTGTGATTCAGATGCTCCTGTAACTGATTGATTCTGAATGTAAAGAGTGCGATCTGAGCTTCAACAGAGCCTGTGTTTTCAGGTCTTCCGCCGTACTGCGTCATTAAATCTTGTACTTTTTCTTTTGTCATGTAAGCCGGCATAGTTCTTTCTTTTTATGGCTTTATTTATTTTCTTGATGTTAATTTTTCCGCCGCAAAAGTAAGAATTAATTATTAATCACGTACTATTAATCACAGACTATTTGATTTGGCATCAGTCCATATTTGAGAACGAATTGATTTTATTGGATAAAGACTACTTTCGCCGAAAATTGTAAGAATCAAAACAGTTCATGTTAAATTTTGACAGAAAAACACTCGCAAATGGCTTAAAAGTGATTTTGCATTATGATGAAGCAAATCCTTTGGCTTCTTTAAACATACATTATTTGGTTGGCGCTAGAGATGACCCACCACATCAGACGGGAATGGCTCACTTATTTGAGCACCTCATGTTTAGCGGTACAAAACAATACCCATCTTATGACCTGGTGATCCAGAATGCTGGTGGGGAAAACAATGCCTTCACCACGTGTGACAATACCAATTATCATATTACTCTGCCATCTATGAATCTGGCCACAGCGTTGGCGCTAGAAGCAGACAGGATGTCCCATATTAGATTAACCAAAACGATATTTGATCGTGAAAAACAGGTGGTGCTCGAAGAGTACAAAGAGACCTGCTTGAACAAGCCATATGGGGACAGCTTTCAACTAATTTGTCAATTGGCTTACAAAAGACATCCCTACCAATGGCCTACCATTGGAAAGAACGAAGAAGCTATAGCTAACCTTGAACTAGAGGAGGCTAAACAGTTTTATCGAAAATATTATCAACCCGGTAATGCCATCCTGTCCATCACCAGCAATATTCCATCTGATCAATTGATGACCATGGTGGAAAAACACTTTGGTGCTATCAAACCAGGCACAGCCCCTCATAATAAGTACTTAAGCGAGAGGCCTCAGAAAAAACTCCGCAGGCTAATATCTAAAAGCAAAGCACCAGCAGATGCTTTGTATATGGCATTTCACATCGGAAGTAGGATGGTCAGAGAATTTTATATAGCAGATGTGATCAGCGATATTTTGAGCAACGGACATTCTACACGATTATATCGCAAACTGGTAAGAGGGAAAAAAATGGCAAGCACCATTGACGCATCCATCACAGGTTCTTTAGATCCAGGATTGTTTATTATTGAAGCTAAAGCGATACCAGGTAAATCAATTGAGTTATTAGAAAAATCTATTTGGGATGAATTGGAGTCGTTGAAAAAAAACCTTGTCAAAAGCAGTGAATTGATCAAGATAAAAAACACCATAGAATCGTCTCTGCTTTTTAGTGAAATAAACGGCTTAAATAAAGCCATTACGCTTGGTTTTTTTGAAATGCTGGGAGATGCCCGCAATGCAAACGAAGAAGGAAATATCTATCAAAGTATTACTCCTGCAGAGATCAGGTCAGTTGCAAACAATATATTCAGACCTGAAAATTGCAGTGTAGTTTATTATCCGAAAAGTGCCAACGGTGCAGGGTATTATGAAGAAGATGAAGAGGATGATTAGACATCAAAACCTATATCCTTGCGGAAATACTTGCCTTCATAATGAATTTGCTCAATTAAATTGTATGACTGTTCAAGTGCTTGAGTCAATGATGGGCTCATAGAGGTAATGGCGAGCACTCTTCCGCCTGCGGTAATTGTATGGCCTTGATCATCCTGGGAAGTCCCGGCCTGGAATACAATCGAGCCGTCCGGGATGTAAGAAGGGAAAAATATCCTTTTATTCTTTTCATATGCCCCTGGATAGCCGCCAGAGACTGACTACTGTGCTAGCTGATTCTTGTGTGCTCTGAATGAGATGAGCATCAAGAGTGCCTGTATGAACAGCATGAAGCAGACTTACAAGGTCATTGGACAATCTCGGCATCACTACTTCTGTCTCCGGATCACCCATTCTACAATTGTATTCAATCACAAAAGGCTCATTATCAACCACTATTAAGCCTAAAAATATAAATCCATGGTATTTATATCCACGAGTTTGAAGTCCTTTGATGGTCGGTATGATCACCCTGGATTCGACTTTGTCCATCATCCCCTGATCTACGAATGAAACAGGAGATACAGCTCCCATACCCCCTGTATTTGGGCCATTGTCAGCCTCGCCAATTTTTTTATAATCTTTGGCTATGGGCAATATCTTATAATCATGTCCATCCGTCAAAACAAATACAGAGAATTCTTTGCCATTCAAAAACTCTTCCAATACAATGGTTTGACTGGCACTACCAAATTTTCCCTCCAGCATTTGACGGATTTCTTCTTTTGCTTCTTCTTTGGTAAGGCAGATAGTCACCCCTTTGCCTGCAGCTAACCCGTCAGCTTTTACTACAATGGGAGTATTCATGCCGTCGATATAATTATACGCCGCTTGAATTTCTACGCCTTGAAAAGATTTATATTTTGCAGTTGGTATGCCGTATTCCTCCATGAAGATTTTTGCAAACGCTTTGGATCCTTCGAGCTGAGCTGCTTGCCTGGTCGGGCCTATGACGATGAGGTCTGAATGTCTGAATCGATCTTCAAGGAAATCTGTGAGACCTGACACTAGCGGTTCTTCCGGACCGATGATTACCATCTGTACGGTATAGGATGAGATCAAGCTGGCTATGCCTTCAAAATCTTTTAAGGAGACTGCCAGGTTGGTACCTTCCAAAGCAGTTCCAGGATTTCCAGGGGCTATAAATATATGATGACCATCAGGGCTTTGCTTTATTTTCCAGGCCAGGGCATGTTCTCTACCACCAGATCCTAAAATTAAAATATTCATACAACGAAGGTAAGTCAATCAATCAAAATTCGGGTTCCTGGGTTCAACCTCCAATTTTTCTTAACCACTTAAAAGGACTCAATGCTTTGAAATTGAACACATAGGTGCATCGCTGTAAGTATTTGGAGTGAGTCAAGTTTGAAGGGCTCTCTCTAATCGACTGACTTTCGAAAGCTGGAAAATTGACTTCAAGGATATTTTTTAAACCTACCAGGCTGATACCCGAGGTGTAATGTATACTCCCATAGGTGTTTGTTTTTGGGGTTAAGGCCAGCTGGAAATAAGGTCTGATGAAAGGCAGGGTGGGTATAGATGACCTTAAAGAACTCGCCAGCATCCAGGAAGTGGATGAAACCATACTCGGTAAGCTCCTGAATGCCGCGTCTTTGATAAAGATCTGCCTTGAAAATGAATTGGTGGTCTCGGCACGACCTAACAACAATTCGTCAAATTTATAGTCCGATTCCTCCCCATTGAATGCAGTACCACCACTTAGTGTAAAATTGGAAAATGTTTTATTTGAATGATCTGTTGATTGTATTCCTCCAAAAACATGCCATTCGAGGTGAGCAGGAGCTACCGTATGATACCTGAATTGTTTGTTGAAATGGGAAAATAATTTTATAAACCCAGGGCCCTTTTCAGCAGTAGTGCTCCAATCATACGGCTGTAGAGCTTTGGAATTCAAATAATCATATTTAAGTTCGTGGTATAATTTAGATTGTCCTATTGATTTATAGAGGCCCTGGTCAAAGTCAACACTCATCAGGGTTTGTTGATGAATATAAACAGGCCTATATGAAAATTCTTTTAAGGCACTGTGTTGAGCACCAGGAGTAAGTGATAGACTGATTTTTGGTGCCAATTTTAAATACCTGGAGGTGTATTCATAATGTGTATCCCGGTTATTTGAAAAGTTTCTGAGCTCTACACCAAATTTGATGCGATCGATATACGATTGATATGGGAAGATGGCATGTTCTATGCCGGCCAGTATAACAGGTTTAGTAGATTTAAATCCATAAGCCACTATGGCGCCTCCCAGTGTAGTAGCAGCAGGCAGTGTAAAATCATGCAGAGCCAATCCTGCCTGAAAACCATCGTAATCGTTATAGCCGATGACTGGACTGAGGTATAAATCATTGGTTAAAGAGTGCCCAATGCCAGGTATGAGATGCATCACAGTCTTTTTAGGAGTAAAAGCAGAAGGCCTCAGTCGGAGGATGTTATTGGTCCGTTTGATTTCGGGCAATAAAAAATCAGGATCAATAATGATATAGTCGAGCGAATCTGGACCAAATTTAAAAGGTGTACCACTGGTCAAATTAATGAGGGTGGTATCCAAAATTCTTTTTCCTTTATAATATCCAGCCATAGGTAGTGGGAGGTCCTTCGGGCCATGATGGTTAACTATAAATCCTTCTGAAGAGGCTTTATGAATGTCAATGTCTAGTTTTTTATTATTGGTCAGGTAGGTCTCTTCAAACCAATGAATGCCAATGGAATGGAACAATCCTAATAAGTCCTGCTGCTTTGGATGTTTAAATTTAAATGATTCAAAATATTTTTGCATCATTGATTTAAAGATCTGTTCTCCAACAGCCTGTTCAAGCAGCCTGAGTCCTTTGGCCGGTTTTTCATAGGTAGATAAGATGTAGCCATTGATAGCGTATTTTTCAACCGGCGCAAGCACAGCCATATCCCGATTATCAGCTGCTTGCAGATACCATAAAAAATCCGGGGGCACATCGTAATCAGAGTTTAGGGTGAATAGGCCATGGCCTATGAAAGGTGACATTGGTCTTTTTTGAAAATATTTATGCTCATAAAAAGTGACCAGGCCCTCATCCAGCCAGGCTTCCTCCCGTTCATCAGTGGCGAGAACAGCTTGAAACCAATTATGACCTAATTCGTGTAATATGACTTCCTCCAGATTTTCAGGAAGGTTATAATAACGATCAATTAAAGTAATCATAGGGTATTCCATGCCATCCGCACCAGCTTTTTGACATTCAACTATGGATACCTGGTCATAAGGGTATGGACCTACCTGGTAGCTAAAATATTCGATTGCATTTTTGCCATAAATAGAAGCCTGGTGCCAGGCGTTTATTTTTTTCGGAAGAAAAAAAGTCCAAATGTCTATTGTTTTATCCTCCACAATAGCCTTTGCCTTATTGACTAAAAAACGTTTGTCTGCAAACCAGGCAAAATCAATTACATTTTTGGCTTGGTAACTGAGTATTTTAAACCTGGTCGAAGATATCGGGGCTAAAATGGTTATATCAGCAGGTTCACCATTTTTCAGCTGACATGAATCAGCATAATCATCAAGAAATTTAAGTTCTTCACTATCGAGCAATGTACCTGTAGAGGCTACGATATAATTGTCCGGTAATTCGATTTTTACACGGTAATCACCAAAATCATTAAAAAACTCTCCGTATTCAAGGTAGTGCATGGTGTGCCAGCCTGAAGAGTCGAGCAAGGCCACTTTAGGATACCACTGGGTCATTTGGTAGCTTTGGTTCAAGTGGCCTCCTCTGGATATGTTTTTGGGGATATCTAAGGCGTATTTAATTGTAAAAACTCCGCTGGAGCCGCTTTGGATGGCCTGGTCCAAGCTAAGGGTGATAATTTCTTGCGTCGCGTCATCATAAGAAAAAGGTATCACTGCTCCTTGTAGATTGTAAAAATCCAATGAATCATACCCACCAAAGTCAGCTCTCTGGAGTACCCATTTTTTGGCATCGCCCACGTGTTTTAATTGGTCATCAAAAGGGGAGTGTTTAGATTTAAATGCATTCATCCAAAGATGCAGCTTGACCTGATTTAATGCAAATGGGCTATTATTTTGATAGGTTACTTTAACCGCCCCTGTCAGCTGATTTGTTTTATCATCTAATCTGCATTGTATATCATAATTTATTTTTTGTTGCCAATAAGAGGCGGAAGCTATCTGTGAACTGAATACAAACCAAAGCCATACATACTTCATTGGGTAAAAATACTATTTATGGAAATCATATATTTTTTAGGCCTTCAATATGTGTAAATTTGCACGCATGATCGCAAGTTTAAAAACCTTCGTGACTATATTGAGTTTCTGTATATGCTCAGAATTATATGCCCAAAATGCATTGAAAGGTGTCTTGATAGACGATTCCAAAATACCTTTGGCAGGTGCGGTCCTTCAATGGAAGTCACAAACATACCATGCAGTCACGGATGAGCAGGGAGCTTTTAATATCCTAAGGGCAGACCTTGATTCAATATTGGTTATTAACTATGTTGGATTCAAAACCAAGGAAATAGCTGTGGCACCAGATATCTTGAAAATTTCCATCGTCTTAAGCGAAAACATAGATTTGCAACAGGTGGAAGTAAGGGCCAAACGAAGTGATACTTATATACCTGCTTCCAGCAATTATAACAAAGAAATCGTCAGCATCCGTGAGCTCAGAAAAGCTCCTTGTTGTAACCTATCAGAAAGTTTCGAGACAAGTGCTGTCATAGATGCCAATTATACTAACGCTGCTTTAGGCACCCGGGAGATCGAAATGCTGGGACTTCGAGGCATATATTCTCAAATCATGCTGGATTCGAGGCCCACGATGTATAATTTTGCTGCGCCATTTGCTTTTGATTTTATACCCGGGCCCTGGCTGAAAGGCATACAGGTCAGTAAAGGCGCTGGAACCGTAGTCAATGGTTCTGATGGGCTGGCTGGTCAAATAAATGTAGATATTATAGATCCCCAAAATGGACCAAAGCTGCATATCAATCTTTTTGGCAATCAACGATCAAGGTATGAAGCTAATATCATCACAAACAAAAGGCTAAATGAAAAATGGAGTACCGGTACATTAATCCATGCCAGTCAGGATCAACATCACCAGGACTCAAATGGTGATGGGTTTTTGGACGCTCCTCAAAAAAAGCAAGTCAATGTCATGCAGCGATTACATTATTATGGACTAAACTGGGAAGGACAGGTGAATATTCATGGTATCTGGGATCAGCGCAATGGTGGCCAGACACATCATCCCAGTCTTGCTCACCTGGAAGACCTGCTCACTTATAATCAATCGAATAAAAGACTTGAGATATTTGGCAACATTGGCTATATCGGATTTAAGGACCCTGGTCGTTCGATCGGCTTTCAGTGGCATGCTCAAGGTCATGAATATGAAGCTAATTACGCACGTATGGCGAATGGCAAAGACAGATCTTTTTACACAAATCTGATCTACCAGGACAAGTTTAGTACTGACAAACATATGCTTCAGACTGGTTTAAGTATGAGGCGCAGTGTGACTAAAGAAGGATTTTCAGATTTTATATTTGATCGCAATGAATTCATACCCGGAGCATTTGCGGAATACTCTTATAATGCTGATGTCAAAGAATCAGTATTTGGTTATACCCTTGGCATGCGTGCTGATCGATATGGTTCATATGGAGTCAGAGCTACTCCTCGATTTTCTATGAGATACCAGGTGGATGAATATGGTACGATCAGGGCTTCAGCTGGACGCGCCTATCGAATGCCAAATATTATTTCCGACAACATACATTTTATCGGACTAGGGCGATATTTTTTAGTCCCCTCATTGGGCCTGGATATAGCCAATAATTACGGGCTAAGTTATATTCAAAAAGTATTTATTGGGGGACCCAATGAATGGAATATCTCCATTGACTTATATCATACTTTTTTTAAAAAGCAAAACATTCAAGATATCGAATCAGTGACCAGAAATATCATCAGTACATACACTTTTCATGGCTCCAGGATCAATTATGCTTTGATCCAAAACCAGTTTCAACTCGGTGCCAATTTTGGTTTTAAACTAGCTTACAAATATACGGATGCCAAGTATCGACTTCATGAAAACGCTGCGCTCATCTCCAAATTGTACTTGCCAAAGCACAGAGCTTTACTGACCCTGGATGCAAACTCCAATGAGAGTGTCTGGATAGGTAATCTTACTTTCCAATTGGTGGGCAAACAAAGATTATTAGACATATCAACCTATCCTACAGCGGGAAGCGCTGGCAGGCCTTCCACCTCTCCTGCATATCTATTGATCAATCTGCATGCCAGCCGCAATCTTGGGCGATTTGAGCTTTATGGAGGTGTAGAAAATATGACTAATTATGTTCAGGAATATCAAATAGTCAGCCCTGAATCTACTGGGTCAAAATATTTCGATGCCACCAGATTGTATGCGCCTAATATGGGGACGAGAATCTATACCGGCATCAAGTACACTATAAACTAAGAAATTCGGCCTTGTTTTGTTCCCAATGCCAGGCATGTGTCATGATGTCGTCCAGGGTATATCGTGGATGCCAGTCGAGTAATTTACTTGCTTTTTGATAATCAGCATAGATGGCCACTACATCTCCGGGTCTTCTATTTGCAATTTTGTAAGCTAAAGGTGTGCCGGTGACCTTTTCAAAAGATTGGATAGCTTCAAGGATGCTGACTCCGGTGCCCGTACCAAGGTTGAACACTTCCATCTCCATACCATGGGAAGCCTGAGCCGAGAGATATTTTAAAGCCAGGGTATGTGCATGGGCTAAATCCATGACATGTATATAATCTCTGATATTGGTCCCATCCCGTGTAGGGTAGTCATTGCCATAAACCTGGAGTAGTGGTCTTTTGCCTTTACCAACTTCCATAATGAGCGGTACGAGGTTGCGTACTTCTTTGATAGCTGCTTCGCCCAATAAACCACTGGGATGTGCGCCAGCCGGATTGAAATACCTTAATGCAATAGATTGAAGCCCTGTAGTGAGTTTGGTGAGATTTGAAAGCATGGATTCACCAATTTGTTTGGTGAGTCCGTAAGGGGATTCTGCGGTTTGCCAGGGAGTTTCCTCTGTCACAGGCAGGTCTTGTGTATTGCCATAGACCGTACAGCTGGAGGAGAAAATATGATAAGGGATATTAAACGCCACTTGCATTTCGAGCAAATGGATCATACCAGAGATGTTGTTTTCATAATAAAGTGTTGGATGGGAGACCGATTCGTCTACGCTTTTATATGCTGCAAAATGAATGATGGCTATAATATCCTGGTGCTGTTCGAATAATGTTGATAAGCTTTTTTTATTTTTAATATCCAGACAATAAGAGGCGATTTTTTGACCTGTAATGGCCTTGATTCTTTCATAGGCGTGCGATGAGGAGTTGGATTGATCATCTAAGCCTATGACTTCAAATCCATTTTGTAGCAAGTCGATTACAGTATGACTGCCTATATACCCGGAAGCCCCGGTCACCAATACTTTCAACATAGTGTGCAAAGATAGGAAGGTATTTTTTTGATTTTGAGTAAACTATTTCAGACCAGATTGATATTGAATGCGGGGGTGCCCATCCACCTCCGATAAAATTATTGGTCAGCAGTAGCCCAATAAAATTTTATGCATCCTTGCTGAAAGTAATTCATTCCTGGACATGCCAGGGATTAACTAAATTTGTGGTGCATAATGGATTATTTTCTACAATTGGATCTCCGGATTTTTCACCTCATCAATCAGGTTTGGGTACATCCTTATTTGGATATGATCTTATCCTTTAGCCGTAACCAGTTTGTCTGGACACCATTATATGCTTTCCTGATTGGTTTTTTTATATTTAATTTCGGGACTAAAGGTTTATACCTCTGCCTCTTTGCCATCGGATTAGTGATTTTATCCAATTTGATCAGCAGCGAATTGATCAAAAAGAATGTGAGACGGACGAGGCCATGCAATGAGGTGAGTCTGGAACAAAATCGGAGATTATTGGTTCAATGTGGTACAGGTTATAGTTTTACTTCTTCCCATGCGACGAATCATTTTTGTTTTTCAGTCTTTATCATTTTAGCTGCTGGATCGTATTTACCTAAAACAAGATATTTATTTCTTCTTTGGGCGGCTGTGATCGCATATGCCCAGATTTATGTAGGGGTGCATTATCCGATGGATGTGATTTTTGGGTCTTTGTTGGGGATTTTCATGGGGTGGATAGGGGCAGTTTTTTATAAATTATTACCTTTCTCCAAATGAACTTAATACAATACGCTTTATTATGCTTTTGCTTATTACTGATAGGGGGAGTATGTGCTAAATTTATTCTTGGTCAGAACCGCAAAAAAATATTACAGGACATGTTATCCCTAAGCGGTGCCTACCTGTTTGGATTGTTGATTTTAGAGATGTTTCCAATTATTTTTTCAGGTCATAATCACTATGCAGGGTTGTGTGTTTTAGCTGGTTTTTTTATTCAGATTTTTATGGAATTTTTGACGGGTGGATTAGAACATGGACATATTCATCCGCCTGCACATAATAATCAGGCTTTGACTGTGGCTTTATTTGTAGGATTGGGATTGCATGCCTTGCTGGACGGTCTTCCATTTGCCGGGGTCGGGGCAATATCAGATCACCAACATCATAATTTTTACTCGGGGATATTACTCCATAAGGTGGTGGAAGGGTTTACGATGTATTTATTGCTTGATATGATGGGTCATAAAGCGGTCCGTATCTGGCAGATTTTGATATTGTTTTCGCTTATCACACCGGCAGGGATGGTTATGGTAAACAAGATTCCGGTATTATTAGAGCATATCCCTCTGGTATTGGCATTTGCTGGCGGATCACTTCTCCATGTAGCCATTACGATTCTTTTTGAAACAGAAAACCTTCACCATCATGGTATTCCGATCCGAAAACTTATATGGATTGGGCTAGGATTGGGTATGGCCGTGCTGATAGCTTTAGTCTAAGCAGCTGGTTCTTAGAAAGGTAACCTGGGATGAGGTGTAATATCCAGAGGGCTTACTTGATTTTTGAGGAATTTGTAATGGGCAGCAATCCCAATCATAGCAGCATTGTCGGTGCAATATTCAAATTTTGGAATATAGGTTTTCCAACCCAGTTCTTTTCCCACTGAAATAATTTGGTGGCGGAGAGCACTATTGGCAGATACACCTCCTGCTATGGCTACTTCTTGAATACCGTATATATCGGCAGCCTTGACAAGTTTTTTCATCAAGATGTCGACAAGTTTTGACTGAAGCGAAGCACATAAGTCATGGATGTTTTTGTCAAGATATGCTGGATCAATGGCTTTCTGGGCTTGTACATGATACAAGACGGCTGTTTTGATGCCACTAAAACTAAAGTCAAGACCTGGTACCTGAGGTTCTGGAAGGGTGATATTGGCTTGACCTTTTTTGGCCAGAGAGTCTATTACAGGACCAGCCGGGTAGCCCAGGCCAAATATTTTCCCCCCTTTATCAAAAGCTTCTCCCACTGCATCATCTAAGGTTTGCCCAATAATCTCCATATCCAGGTGATCTCTGACCAAAACTATTTGAGTATGTCCACCAGATACCGTAAGGCATAAAAATGGAAAATTCGGGTAGGGAGCTTCAGCAAAATGAGCCAGTATATGAGCCTGCATATGATTGACTTCTATCAAAGGGATCTTTAAGCTGTAAGCCAGGCTTTTGGCAAAACACACACCTACCAGGAGTGCCCCCATCAGTCCCGGACCAGTCGTCACCGCGATACCATTTATATCTCTCAGTTCGATCTGGGCTTTGTGCAGGGCTGCCTGAGTCACCGGGATTATATTTTCCTGATGGGATCGGGAGGCTAGCTCAGGGACCACACCGCCATATTCCGAATGAATCGTTTGATTG
>OBID01000407.1_pt1 | contig 18200 bp, 8 predicted proteins | sample 1519781 | NCBI WGS metagenome assembly OBID01 (sample SAMEA3991478, study PRJEB22521) | metagenome | biome: anthropogenic terrestrial biome; feature: sewage plant; material: sludge | place: Sweden | collected 2012-09-26 | reverse complement strand
TGAAGGCGCCGCCTGCTTACGACCGCACTTGCCGCAATACAGGGCACCTTTCAGGGCCTGACCCGTCCTAAAAAAAGTTTACACAAGACCAAAAAAAATGGACCAGTCAATAGGAATTTCGTCTCCCTTCAGTGTCGGGGTAATAGCATTTTATCTCTCTTCATGGCCAGGGGAATCGGCGTTTTGTCTCCCTTTAAGGTCATCACCGCAACCGGAGGTGGCTGCTACCAGCAAGTCCATAGACTTCGATCCTGGCATCATTGATACCGATCACCAGCTTATCTCCTATGAGTTGGATATCTTTTACATCCCCTTTGACTTGCAGGCCGGAAGTGCGCTGGTCGAGGTAGTCATAGCCGCCATGCCGGTTGTTGAAATAGACCTGGCCATAATTGGCATCGAGCCTGCCCAGGCGCACGCGCGCGTGTGACTGATTGCCTGCGAGGATCAGGTCTTCGTAACCATCTCCATTGAGATCCCTGGTGAGCATGGCGTAGACCGGGGCATACTGCGCCTGGATGGGCAGGGGCGCCGGGTGGAATAGGCCTTTTTCATTGATCAGCAAGGTAGTCTCCAGGGTATTGACTTCCATCGTCAGGGGTTTGATGGTGCTGAACTGACCAAGCACCTCCTCCGTCGTGACAGAAGCATATTGGTCATAAGTGATGTATTTCTTCTTTAGGATGGCCAGTTGATCCAGCAGTTCGTCTTTGCTATACATCGGGTAGCTGGTGCCCTGGGTATAATAAGAGATGAGGGGATCGATAGAGCCATTGCCATCAAAATCAGCCAGGCTAAGGGTGATGGGGGCTGCTTCACTGGCCTGGTATTGGGAGTTGAGTCCAAAATTGCCCACGATCAGGTCCTGGTCGCCATCGTTGTCTATGTCGGTGATTTGTATGCGGTTCCATAAGCCGGTCCTGCCGGGATAGATATTACGGGCCGGTTGCAGATTACCTAGTTTGTTTTCCAAAAGCAGGATGCCTGACCACTCGCCGACTGCCAGCACATCCTCATCGCCATCATGATCAATATCGGTGATGGTGAGGTCACTGATCACGCCCAGGCTGTCGAGTGCCGTCTCCGCAGCGCGGACTAGCCGACCGCCGGCATATCGATAGAGGCGGGTGGGATGAGCCAGGGGATAAGCCAGGGGCATACAACCACCGCCGAGGAGGATCTCTGGATGCCCGTCGTGATCCAGGTCTATTTTTTTGACCACATTGTCAGCATAGGGGAGGTCTGTCATGGCGTCCCGGGCTTTGTCAAAATGACCCCGGCCATCATTGAGATACAACCTGTTTTGCAGGGCCAGGTCATGCTCCAGGTATTGGTAGCCCCCACTGGCGACATAGAGGTCCTGGTCACCATCGCCGTCAATATCGACGAAGGTCGCATCGGTATCGGTACATAAACGGTCTTGCTCAAAATCTGCCTGGGGCAGGAGCTCAAAGCCACCGGCGCGATTTTGTTTAAACAGTTGCCCGGCCTGGCCTTTACCTCCACCGATATAAAAATCGATGAGCCCATCCCCATCGACATCTGCCTGGGTCAAACGCGGACCGGTATAGCTGCACATCTGGGGCAGGAAGCGCTGTTGGGTAAAATCATTGGACGGTAGCTGGCTATGCGCGTAGTCAAAAGGTATCCTGACAAAAAGCGGGTCTGAAGGGGGCCCGGGAGCTATAGGCAATGATCCCTGTCGGGAAAGGGGGACCAGCTGGTCTGCCTGGATGCCGGTCAGTTTCTGGCGTGTACCATCCGGCCAAAGGACGATGATGCTGTCGGCGGAGGTATGAGTGCCCAGGCCAAAATGCATCGCTCCCAGGTTACTGCTCTGATAGCCATGGGTAGGGCCATACTCCTGGTATTGGGCCAGGTCACCGGCGTAGACCAGGACCTTGGCACCATACATATATATAGTACTGTCCTGCAATTGGATCTCGAGGTAGTGCGCAGATGCTGGGGGGATGGTCTGCCCAGCGCTGAGATTCTGATAGATGGAGGCGACGGCATTGAGATTGTTGGTGACGAGCTCCAGGTCACCATCCCCGTCGAGGTCTACTGCCACAGCACCATTAGAGATGATCGGCTCCTCAAAACCCCAGTCTTTCACTTTATTGGTAAATCCAAAGCGGCCACTGCCCTGGCTGTTTTGATAGATATAGTTGGCCGTGCGGGTAGAGGGCATTTTTTCGATCATGTCTTTGACTTTGACCCCTGACTGGATGGAGGCATCGGCATAATACTTCATAAAATCCATATTGGTATAGTCCCGCAGGTAGCCATTGGAGAAAAACAAATCTTTGTAGCCATCATTGTCAAAATCGGCCATCAGCACGCTCCAGCTCCAATCGGTATTGGACATCCCTGCCAGCTGGCCGACCTCGGCATAGGTACCATCACCATTGTTTAACTGCAGCATATTGCGCATAAACGAAGGATGGATACCCCCTTTGAGCATGGAGAGATAGGCTTCATATTTGTCCGGTCCAAACAGCAGTTTTTGCCTTTTATTGTCTTCCGGCAGCATATCGGTGGTGATGATATCCGGCAGCAGGTCATTGTTGAGATCACCGATATCATTGCCCATTGAAAAATAGGAGATATGGTTGGTGCGGCTTTTTATTTCGTCGGTAAAAGTGCCATCCTGCCGGTTGATATAGAGATAATCCTCCTCCAGGTAGTCATTGGACACGTAGATATCGGGCCAGGTATCATTATTGAGATCTGCGATATGAATGCCCAGGCCAAAACCGATCGGATTGCCTTTGATGCCGGCCTGTACCGATACATCGACGAAATGGCCATGATCATTCTGCATCAGCCGGTCCCCTGCCAGCGAATCACGCATAAACTGGATCGCTTTGACATCAAATCGTTTGAAGTCTTTGACATTGTGGTTGAGGATATAGGCATCGAGATCCCCATCTTTGTCATAATCAAAAAATGCTGCCTGTGTAGAGTAAGTAGCGAGGTCGAGCCCATAGGCCGCAGCTTGCTCAGAGAAAGAGATTTCTGCCCCACCTTTTGACTGGTCGCCGTTATTAATGAATAGTTTGTTTTTGCGCCACTCCGGATGATCGATATTGCCTGAGACAGACACATAAAGGTCGGGCCAGCCATCCTGGTTGAGGTCTACCACGGTGACCCCCGTATGCCATGCGTGCGTGTCTTGCTCCGAAGGGAAGGCCCCTGCGGTGACATCTTCAAACCGAAGCTGCCCACGATTGAGATAGAGTCGGTTGGGCACCTGGTTGCCGGTAAAAAAAAGATCGATCTGTCCATCCCGGTTAAAGTCCGCAGCAGCTACACCCCCTCCGTTATAAAAATATTCATAATTGAGTACATTGTCCTCCTCGGTCTCGGTGATGGTATTGGCGAAGGTGACCTGGGTTTTGGCCGGATCCAGTTTTTTAAATATCGAGGTAGTCGGTTTGGTATTACAGGAGAGGGTACACCAAAGAAGAGATAAGAATAATAGGCGATGGCTCATGAAGAAAAAAGCACGAATGGATGAGGACCAAAATTACTATAAATAAGAAGGGGTGGTCCAAAAACTTCACTTAATTTTATGGCTTGGTCCGGTCAGGTTATTTTCAGGAGATCTTTTTAAAAAATTTAAATCGATCTATTATATATGCGATCTCTTGGGTCATGGTGCTGGCACTGCCTGCTTGTGAATCCCGCAAAGCTGATAGCATACCTGCAGCCACCGCAGCCACCGACCGTCCTATCTTCCACCTGCTCGATCCTGCACAGACCGGAGTAGATTTTGTCAATGAGGTCCGCGAGACGCCTGAGTTTAATGTGATCACCTACCGCAATTTTTACAATGGCGGAGGCGTAGCAGCAGGCGATATCAATAATGATGGCAGGCCGGATATTTTTTTTACCTCCAACCAGCATCAAAACAAATTATATCTCAACCTGGGGGACTTAAAATTTAAGGACATTACGGTTGAAGCCGGTGTCGGAGGCGACAAAGCCTGGAGCACCGGGGTGAGTATGGCCGACATCAACGGCGATGGCTGGCTCGATATCTATGTATGCAATTCAGGGGACATCCATGGGGACAATAAAGAAAATGAACTTTTCATCAATAATGGTCCCGCGGGCATAAAAAATGGAGCACCCAGCTTTACCGAAAAAGCCAAAACCTATCATCTCAATAACCAGGGTTATAGCACCCATGCGAGTTTTTTCGATTATGACCGCGACGGAGACCTCGACTGTTATATCCTCAACAATAGTTTTAAAAATCCTGACCGCATCGAGCTCTACAGCAGCATGCGCCTCCAGCCGGATCTCCTGGGTGGTGACAAGCTGATGCGCAATGATATCGAGACCACCGGCAGCTTTACCGATGTGACTACCGCTGCCGGGATCTACTCCAGTGCGATAGGTTTTGGGCTGGGCATCGCCACCGGTGATCTCAACGAAGACGGCTGGCCGGACCTCTATATATCCAACGATTTTTTTGAAAAAGACTATCTCTATATCAACAATCAGCACGGTGGGTTTACTGAAGAATTAAATGATCGGTTAGACTATTGTTCGACCTCCAGTATGGGCGGGGATATCGCCGACCTCAATGGCGATGGTCATCCGGAGATCGTCTCTACGGATATGCTGCCGGGGGACAATGACCGCATCAAGCGGATGGTGGTTTTCGAACCCTTTCACCTCGAAGACTATCGCTACCGGGCCAATTATTATTATCAGTTCATCCAAAACTGCCTGCACCTCAATGATGGCCGGGGGCACTTCCGGGAGATCGCCAATTTTGCAGGGATCGCCGCGACCGATTGGAGCTGGGGCGCCATGATCTTTGATTTTCAAAATGATGGTTACAATGATATTTTTATCAGCAATGGTATCTACAAAGACCTGATGGAAGGAGACTTTAGAGAGTTTGTATATGATCAAAACAACAAACAAGCCGGCATGGGCCCAAAAAATCTTGGTATCAGTAGCCAACTACCCTCTACAGGCCTGCGCAATTATGCTTTTGTGCAACACGGTGATCTGCAGTTCAAAAACGAAGCAGTCACATTGGGTCTCGATCAAAAAACCTTTAGCAATGGGGCAGTTTATGCCGACCTGGACAGTGATGGTGACCTCGACCTGGTGATCAATAATGTCAATCAAGCCTCGATGGTCTATGAAAATCTCACGCAGCAGCCTGGTCATGCCTACCTGACGGTGAAGTTGGCGGGAGACAAATACAATGCCTTCGGTATCGGTGCCAAAGTAAGTTTAAAAACAGGTGGTCATACCTGGGTGAAAGAAAACTTCACTAACAGAGGATTTCAAAGCAGTATCGAGCCCAGCTTATTTTTTGGCCTGGGATCAAGCTCAATCATCGATACTCTCTCGGTATACTGGCCTAATGGCCGGACTGAAGTACAATACCAGGTGCCCGCCAATCAGGCGATCACGCTCCGTGCCGGGGATGCCAAATTGGTATCCTCCCCTGTCCAAAGCCAGGAAAAATTGATTTTTAAAGAATTGAACGCTGCAGAAATCCTGCCGGGAGCTGTCCATCATGAAAACCATTATAATGATTTTAACCAGGAGCCGCTCCTTCTATCCATGTTGTCTACTCAAGGCCCCAGGATATTAAAAGGCGATATCAACCAGGATGGGCTGGAGGATATCTTGCTGTTAGGAGCCAAAGACGACCCTGACAAACTGTTCCGGCAGCAAGCTAATGGCCGTTTTGTCCAAACCAACCAGACCGTATTGGAGAAAGACAAAAGTTTTGAAAGCACCTGTGGTGCCTTTTTTGATTTTGAGGGGGATGGAGACCTGGACCTGCTCATCGGTGCCGGCAGCAACGAAGTAGGGTTGGACAAGCTGGCGTTCATCGTCAGGCTTTACCTTAATGATGGCAAGGGCACTTATACCGTTGATGCCAATAATATACCCCCGGTACTGGGCAATTTTGCCACCATCCGGGTGACTCCATATCCGGACGGGACCCAGGATGTGTTTTTCGGTGCCCGGGTGGTGCCGGGCAATTATGGATTAAGACCACAATCGTACCTGGTACACCTCGCTAAGGGCAGCTGGTCGGATCATACCCCTGCCTCCATCAGTACCCTGGGTATGATCACCGATGCTTCCTGGACGGATGTCTATAAAGATGGCTGGCCGGAGCTGATCGTCACCGGAGAATGGATGCCAATCACGGTATTTCGCAACCAGGCAGGCACTTTAATGGATCCGGTGACCGTCAAGGGCACTACCGGTTGGTGGCAACGCATCGTGGCAGACGATCTCGATGGCGATGGAGATCAGGATTTTGTCGTAGGCAATTGGGGGCTCAACTCTAAATTACAACCATCCACACTCCATCCACTCACTATGCAGGTGGGAGACTTCGATGCCAATGGAAAAAGCGAATTTATCATCAATTGGAAAGCACCGGATGATACTACCCTGTATCCTTTTTGTTCCAAATCAGAGATTATGGCTCAAGTTCCTTCTCTTAAAAAGACGGGGCTCAAATACGAGGATTTTGCCGGTATGACTTTCGCGGATTTATTTCCAAATATGGATAAAACCAGGATGACCACTTTCAATGCGGAAAATTTTAATACCGGCATATTATGGAATGATTCAGATGGCTTGCATTTTAGTCCTCTGCCACTCGAGGCTCAATGGGCTCCGGTCATGGCCATTGCCATCCAGGATTTTGATCAGGATGGCGTGAAAGATATCTTGCTGGCAGGCAATTATTTTGCCTTAAAACCTCAGATGGGCCGACAAGCGGCGGGGCGGGGTTTATTACTTCAAGGGATAGGCCACCAGGGATTCCGACCATCTACCCATGCCGGTTTGAGCCTAAAGACCGAGGTGAGAGATATGGTGATCATCAATCATCGGGTGTTCGTAGCCAATAATAATAGTGCATGCCGGATACTGGAATATTGAATCTGTACACTTAGCCCATGGAGGTAAACGCCTGAAAAAACGTATAAAGGAAAAACGGATGCTGATATCGAATTTAGCCCAACTCACTTTTCATCCAACTTCTGATAGTAGGCCATCAACTCCAACAATTCAGCTTCCTTCAACGAAACCTTTTTCCTCTTGATATAAGAAGCGATAGAGTTTTTATGATCAGGCAGGAGGTCTGCTATTTTTTTAGCGCTATAGAGTAATTCGGAAGGCCGGGTGTCGACACGCAGATAATATTGATCTTTGCCCGGCACATATTGAGGAGGCGTCCCTTTGGCTTCCAACGCCTTGGCCAATTTGCGATCCTGAAATTTGACGGTTTTCCTTACCATGAGCTTGACCTTGTCACCTACCAGCATTTTAAAAAATCCCAGTTTTAACCGACCCCCTTCTTCATAAGGCTGTACATACCAGGCCTGATCGTGCAGGTCCACTTTGAGCAGATCAGCCGAGGGATCCAGGATAAAGGTTTGATTATTTTTCAAAAATTCTATCCAATCGCGATAAACATCATAGCGCACCAGGACATCTTTAAATATGCCTTTGGTCGTATATACATCTGCTACTTTAAAAGTATCATTGAGATAAGGACTGCCCAACACATCATCTGCCTGGCGGCCAAACGGATCCTGCTGCTTGATCAACATATAATCTTCAATATCGCTACCCCGGATGACATCAAATTGTGCAGATAAGGAGTTTAGCCACAAACTTGAGCACAAAAACAAGATTATTTTTAAAGAATTAATCATAGCCTAAATATTTATAATTGGGTCCATAGTGTAGTCCAAAAACCAATAAAATTACAGGAATAAAAACAAAAAAGGAGGTCGTATAACAACCTCCTTTTTATATGTAATAATATTAAATGCAGTCTATGACCACCTTACTTCTTATCCCACCATACTCTGGTAGTATAATCATTAGGCAGACTTGCTCCTGCTTGTACATTGGCAGCGTTAGTCGCCAACTCACCTGCAGGTAATCTAAGTTTACGAGGAATAGTTCCTCCGGTCAGATTACCCTGATAGTTGACAGGCACCAATACAGGATAACCGGTTCTTCTCCAGTCAGCCCAAGCATCCCACCAGTTGAAGAATTTAGATACCCACATTTGTTGTCCGATTTGCTCTAAGCCGGCTGCACCACCTTTGTAAGGATTTGCAGTGACATAAGCATTGGCAGCAGCATCAGATACAGCGGTAGAAGCATCATAGATATTGTACTGTTGAATAGCCGCTTTGACGCCTTTGGCAAAATGGCCCGCAGCATCAGAAGCCCCACCGATCTTGCGCTCGGCAGCTTCCGCCAACAAAAACTCTACTTCACTATAGTTCATAAAGACATAATCTTCATCATCATCCAACAGTTTAGGGTTGATGATAGAAAATTCTACCATAAGATTAGAACCAGTCTTGCCTGTATAAGCATCCAAAGTGGAGGCATCCAGTCCATTAGGGCAGCCTTTTTGATTGGCTGGGTTCTGATCAACACCGCCTACGCCACCACTGATCACCATCAGTCGTGGGTCATTGTTGTTTTTTAAGAAATCTACCAAAGTCTTACTCAAACAAGATTGTTGACCACCATCTCCATTGGCAAAAGCCCTGGAGATACCATTCTGATTGGTCCACTCACTGGGACCGAGCGCGGTCTTGATTTTGGCGATGTCAGCATTGCTGGTCATCACTCCTCCGGAGATAGCCTGAGCCACATATTGGGCAGCTTTGGCACCATCCACATTAGAGATTCTCATAGCCAAACGCAGTAAAAGTGAATTACCAAATTTTTTCCATTTGGTGATATCCCCTGCATAGAAAAGATCAGCATTGCCAAATCCGTCATCAGGATTGGAAGTGCTCATCGCAGCGGTGGCTTCAGATACTTCTTTTAATAAATCGGCATAGATGGTAGCCTGATCGGTATAAGTTGGGAAAAAGACACCGTCTGTGATCCCTTTCAAAGCATCGTTATAAGGAATATTGCCATAATAATCTGTCAGCCTCATAAAATTGTAAGCTTTCAAAATACGGGCCGCTTCGCGCATATTTTTCCTTCTGCCTTCTTCAAAACCACCAGGTCCAGTCTGGCGAGCTATTTCCGCAAGGTTTTGAAGTACATCATTGTACAAAAAGTCCCAGGGAGCAGCATTGGTTTCACCATTCTCCTGGTTGTATTTGTCGCCGGGGGCGATACTGGCTCCGGTATTGGCTATATGTTGGATAGCATGTGCACACATCCCGATATTGGTACGCCAGTCGATATACCGGTTGTCTCCCCGGGATCCTCCGGACGCTGTACCCAATTGAGCAGAGGTCATCAGGAAGTTCATATCGATGGTACTTGGAGCCTGTGGATTGATATTTAAGTCTTTCAACGCATCAGTGCCGCAACTTGCAAAAAACAAGATCGACAACGCGCCTATAAATAATTTTTTCATGTATTGTTTTTTAGAAATTTTACAATAAATATTTTTTTTAGAAATAGTTATTAGTGATCTGTTTTTTTTAGAAAGTAACATTAAGGTTAACCCCTACGCTTCTGGTAGATGGCAATGCAAAATAATCCAACCCCTGTGCACCTCCGTTGAAGGAATAAGATGATTCAGGATCGATATTGGGGGTGTGCTTAGACAGGATAGCCAGATTCCTTGCTACGATAGAGATACCTACATTTTGAATCTGGGTACCGGTGAGGATGCTCTTAGGCAGACTATAACCGATGGTCAACTGACGAAGTTTGACGAAGCTTGCATCATAGATATAAGCAGCTGCATTTCTACCACCGAGGTTGCCCCAATAACTTCTGGCTTGTTGAGGAGTCAGGGTTATATTGAGTGGTTCACCTTTTTCATTGACACCAGATATCACCAGGGGAGCTTCGCCGGCTCGTCCTTGCAATGATCTTTCAGAGAATCCCCAGCCGTCAATACTTTGGTTGGTACCAGAGTGAATATCGCCACCTGACTTAAAGTCGATCAGGAAATTAAGATTAAGGCCTTTCCAGGTAAAGCTGTTATTAACACCTCCTGTAAAATTAGCTACTGACTCGCCGATCTTCTCGTACAGATCGTTGCGCACAGGAAGACCTTCGTCCGTAAATACTGGTTTGCCATTAAGCATCTTTTGAGTGACCCCGGTGATGACCCCAAATGGCTCACCTACGATATGTTTGATGAAGGTAGTACGGGTACGAGACTCTTCAAAAGTAAGTTCATTAAGTCCTTCGATGAGGGAGATTACTTTATTATTGTTTTTAGCAAAGTTCAAGGAAACATCCCAAACAAAGTTTTTAGTCTCTATCGGCGTACCGGACAATAAGAATTCTATACCCTTGTTTTCAAGTTCACCAATGTTGACAGAAGTACTATTAAAACCTGAAGCGGTAGAGATGGTAGCATTTAAGATATCATCCGTAGTCTTTTGTTGATAGACACCAATATCTAAACCTAGTCTGCCATTGAAGAATTTTAAGTCAGCACCAAACTCTAACTCTGTTGAAAGCGCAGGATTTAAGTTTGGATTGGCGATAGTCCCTTTATTAGAGAAACTGGCCATATTCTTGCCTAAATGAGGACTGCCATTCAAACCATAAGGTTGAGACAACTGATACGCGCCCAGACTACCAGTGAGACCTACCTGCGCCCAGGAAGCTCTAAGCTTGCCGTAAGACAACCAGCTGGGCATAGCCTCTCTGAAGGCATCGCTGAAGATAAAACTACCTCCTACAGATGGATAAAGAATGTCCTTGCCGTTGAGGATAGAGAACCAGTCCTGTCGTGCGGTGGCTGTGATATATAAATAATTATTCCAACCTAACTCCGCAGAACCGTATAAAGAATTGATACCAGATTCACTATAACCATAACCAAAGTTTCTATTATTGGCCACATTCAAAGCGTGGAAAAAAGGCACTGAAAAGCCATTACCACTGGCAGAAATTCTTTCAAATTTACCTCTTTGTTGATTACCACCGACAAAAGCGTTAACAGACAGTTTTCCAAAGGTTTTATCAAAACCCAACATAGCATCTAAATTGTCTTCAGAGTTTTTCTGGAAAAATTCACTGATGCTCCCCCCTAGCTGAAAGCCGGTACCTTGAGGGGTGAGATTCTCTCTTTTAGTATTATAGAAGTCTGTGCTCACCCGACCCATTATATATAAGAAGTCCGTGATATCGTATTTTAACTGCGCTGATGCAGTCACACGATCTCTTTTAGAGTTGTCTTTAAATTGATATGCAGACCAATAGGCATTAGAGCCCCAGAAATCATTGTAATTAGACAGGTTTTCATTACCAATCTGTCTGTTGGCAGAGCTATACAATGCAGCATCGTACCCAGCAGGTATGGCACCCGGTTTGTTAGGGTCTCCTTTGGTATCCTCTATATTGATATTGGCAGGCAATCTCCAAATAGCTTCATTGGCATTACCCGGTGAGTCAGATACTCTAGGCCTGTTTTTTGCATTTTCTTTAGAATACAATACTTTGCCGGTGAGTGTCAGTCTTTTACCAAATTTAGAATCTGTGGCTACCGATACGTTCAATCTGTCAAATCCAGAATTAGGTACGATAGAGGTAGATCTAAGATCAGTCAAACCTAAGCGGAAGTTTTGAGTGCCTGTACCACCTGTAAATGCCAGACCATTGGTCGTAGCAAAACCGGTGCGGTAAAAGCGATCAAAATTATTGCCGGCATAAGAATATGGATGCGTCTGCCCATCGATGCCCATCACCTGGCTGCCATCCAATTTGGGTCCCCATCCCTGGAGTCCCCAGTCACTGGCTTGCTGCACAGTAGTAGGTTTGGTAGCTACCCCATTGATATAACTTCCCTGGCCGTATGAAGTCTGTAACTCACTGAGGTCTACAAGCTGCTCAGCCACATTATTAGTATTAAATTCTACACCAATACCTTTTCTTTTAGAGCCTTTTTTGGTCGTAATATTGATGACACCATTACCACCACGAGAGCCGTACAAAGCTGCTGCATTGGCACCCTTGAGGACGGTGATGTTTTCGATATCATCAGGATTGATGCTGGATAGACCATCCCCTGAGTCAGAACCACCCCAAAGCCCTACAGTACCCTGCTGGCTATTGTCGATAGGTACTCCATCGATGACATAAAGAGGTTGGTTGGCACCACCCAGGGTTTTATTACCTCGGATGATAACTCGGGAAGATCCTGCAGGTCCGGTAGACATAGGAGTGACATTGACACCCGCTACACGACCAGAGAGCGCATTACCTACGTTGTTTACCCTGGCTTGGGTAAAATTGCCCCCGTCGATCTCCGTCACTGAATATTGCAGTGCTTTTTTGTCACGGCTGATACCCAAGGCGGTTACTACGACCTCATCCAGTACGTTGGCGGTAGCCATCGAAACATTGATGGGATCAGCAGTAGAAATCAATTTTTCCTGCGTGTTAAATCCAATGTAACTAAAGGTGAGCGTCTGGCCGATATTGGCCTGGATAGCATACTCACCCTGGTCATCTGTAATTACGCCCTGAGCCGTTCCTTTTAAGAGCACGTTGACCCCAAACAAAGGGTCTCCATTTTCTTCAGTCACTTTCCCCTTCACCATGACAGATTGAGAGAAAGCAAAACTAGGAAGGATCAGAAGCAGCATCAATTTGATAAAACTTAATTCCTTTTTCATACTTCTGTTTATTATAATTAATTGTTTAAATGTTCTTGCTAAGATGGTTTTACTTGTAGTGTTAATTCTACAAAATGTTGTTTATGGGTGTACGACTGCAAGGAAAATACATGCTCATGAGGATCGGCATTTTGATCATATCAAGTAGAGTTATCGGTTTTTAAAAGGTCTATCAACCTATTTATAGTAGCTATAAACGATTATTAAGCTGCGAATGTAACCCAATCTTAAGAAAATAAAAGCAGATTCTAATATTTTGTTAAGAAAAGTCAACTAATTGATAATATGGTACTTTTAATTGTATTGGACCTGTTCAAGGTACTATGAATAGGTTATGATGACTGTTGCGCAGAATTAAATTTTAGGATAATTGTTTATAGGTGGGTATAAGCTATTTCAAAGGCAAAATTCGCAGACATTGCAATTTTTAAGTTGGTATTTAAGGTGAGATCTGGCTTATTTTCCGGCTCAAATTGTGAGAAGGAAAACTACCTCATTGATTGGAAGAAAAAAAGTATTCCATGCCTTGGATGGATGAAATAGTATTATAAATAATGTATTAAAGCACCATTTCGTTTGGCCAACCAAAAATAAGTACGACTGACGAGCCTTAAAGTGAGGCTATTATTTTAATTTCATTTTTTTCATTCAAAGCAAAAAAACATCATGTCATACAATTCTCCTTTCAAATTCCTACCGCCTGTAGTGATGAGGCCACTTCTACTCGTCATTGTTTTATTGTCTTCCTGGTGCCTATGCCGGGCAGATATCCCAAAAGTATTGGTCATCCGGGCTAATAGTGACACGGTAGCCATGTATGATAGGTATCAGCTGAGCCTCGACTTTAAAGCGGATTTTACCAATCCGTTTGATCCTCAAGAGGTGAGCCTCAAAGCGGTCATGACCTCCCCCTCCGGCAAAACCTGGAACATTAATGGCTTTTTTAATTACAATAGCTGGCAATCCCAATGGCAGGTCAGATTTGCACCCAATGAAACCGGCAGATGGAGCTACCAGCTTTATATCGAAGACAAAAATGGAGTAAACGACAGCACAAGAAATTATTTCCAGGTGATCCCTTCTAAAATCAACAAAGGCCCTGTACGCGTCGCTCCAAACAATCGCTATCTGCAATATGATAATGGAGACACCTATTATGGAGTAGGATTGTGGTACAATGATGGGTATGCTGCCTTCAACCGGGGGCAGATCAAAGAGACGACCCTCGATGAATTGAAAGCACTTGGTGTCAATTTTATCTCCAGTTTTATTACGCCGCTGGAGACACAAGCCAGTGGGGTAGGAAGGTATGACCAGAGCATCAGTGGTCGCCTGGACGAAGTACTACAGATGCTGGAAGAAAGAGATATGCAGCTCAGTCTCAACATCTGGTTTCATGCATTTTTGTCAGAGACCGTGTGGGGTGGAGGCAATATTCGGTGGAATACCAATCCATACAGACAAATCACTGAAGCCAAGGATTTTTACCGCAGCGAGGATGCCTGGAAAGCACAGGAAAATCTATACCGTTATATGATCGCACGATGGGGATATAGCAAAGCTATGATGCTATGGTTTATCGTTGACGAAGTCAATGGTACAGATGGTTGGACCTCCGGCGATAGTTTGCAGGCAGCCGTGTGGGGAAAAAAAGTACATGATTATTTCAAGGCTAATGATCCCTACCAACATTTGACTACTGGTACACGCAGTGGAGGAATCGGTGAGTACTGGCACGAGGGATACCAGATTTTTGACTTGCCGTCCCGGGAAATTTATGAGGCACAGGGATTTTCAATGATAAAAGATGGTGGTATCGCCAACCACGAAGAGCACCCCCTTGTATTGAGTTATAATAACTATGCCGGCCAGGTCACCAAACTATGGACCAACTATGAAAAACCTGCCATCATCGGTGAAACCGGTTGGGACCATACCTATTATGAACCGAGTATGCCGGGCTATCAATCATTATATCACAATGCACTTTGGGTGTCCCTGGCCAATGGTACGGCGATGTCGCCCTTTTGGTGGGCCTACTCCGGATATCTCAATGACAATATTATCACCAATCAGATCAGAAGTCTATCCAGGTTTACCAAAGAGATCCCTTTTGCAAAACTGACGCATGTCTCCAAAATCGATACGATCTCCGGAGGACATGATGCTTTTGCCATCACCAGCGATCAGATGATCTTTGGATGGGTGGCTGATCCGATGACAGATGTGACTGGTGCAACTATTTCTTTGACATTAAAAAATACCTATCGGCCCCTGAGTTCGTATGTATCCAAATATAAAGTGCGGGTCTATCATACCTGGCGCGGTGCTTTTATCTATGAAGGAGAAGCCATGGTGACCGATGGCAACAAACTGAGTTTCACCCTTCCTGTGTTGAAACCTGCCGGGGGTCATGGCAATTATATGGGACAAGACGCAGCATTTATATTAGAGCCGATGAAGTAGACATGGATACTGTTTTTTTCTAATCTCATTCATGAAAGAAATAACAGGTGTATTTCCCTAGTCTTCACAAGTGATTGGCCACAAGTATCTAGTTCTTTCGATAAAAATTGCATTCCTTTGCTCCTATGATTCATGTCAAATTATTCACATTTAATGCTTTTAGTGAAAACACGTATGTCCTTTATGATGAGCAAGGATCAGCGTTGATCATCGATCCGGGATGCAATGATGGCAATGAAAGAAAAATGCTCGAAACCTTTATCAAAAAAGAAGGACTACGCCCAACACTTCTGATCAACACACATTGTCATATAGATCATGTACTGGGGAATAAGTGGTGCAAAGAGACCTTTGATATCCCCCTTTGGGTGCCGCTGGGTGAAGAAATGATGCTGAGCCAAATGATGCGGGTAGCTGATATGTATGCGATCAAAGCCGAAGCTTCTCCCAGCCCGGATCATTTGATGACCGATGCTGATACGATCCCACTTGGCGAAATGTCTTGGACTCTACTATCTGCGCCAGGTCATTCACCAGCGAGTATCTGCCTCTACCAGGCGTCGGAACAGATCCTGATCGCTGGGGATGTATTGTTTTATGAATCTATCGGCAGGACAGATCTGCCGGGAGGCAATCACCAACTATTACTGCAAAACATTCATCAAAAATTATTCACCTTACCGGATACTGTATCGGTCTATCCCGGGCATGGACCCTCTACGACCATAGGTCATGAACGTATGCACAACCCATTTTTAAACTAATACTACCTATGGCTAGAATCACCACTATCGAATCCATCGATGCCCCCTATCGCTGTGCCTGCTCCAACGGAATCCATACCTGGTATGCCGACGAACCTGAGTACAATCATGGAGGCAATACCGGACCCTCTCCCGGCGAACTACTCCTCAGCGCAGTCGGGACTTGTGCTACGATCACCCTGCGCATGTATGCTGCTAGAAAAGAATGGCCTGTAGATAAGATCAAGATCGAGCTAAGACTCGAGGAAGTCAAAACTGAGTCCGGAGTGCTGAATAAAATCCACGAAGCACTCACCGTCGAAGGCGATCTCGACGAAGAGCAATATGCACGATTAAAATCATTGCTCCCAAAATGCCCGGTCGCCAGGATCGTAACCGGACAGGTCGAAATCGTGTACTGACTTTAACTCAAGGATACTCTGGCTACCAGGTTGGTTGAGATAAAAAGACCAGATATCCCGCTGAATGGGGGAAGGTGTCCTGGATGAGGCCCAATACCTTTGAGCCAAATAATTATTATGGTAAAATTAATGGGTTTTATCCTGGCACTATCGTACTTCACCAATATCGTTGGTCAATCCTCTAATAATGGCATGGTTACAGGAAGCGTTTTTGTCGAAAACCAACAACCGGCAGATTTTGCAACTATTGCTTTGATGAGAATGAGTGATACCTTTTTAAGCAAAACTACTTTGCCGGATAAGGATGGGGGATTTCAGTTAGAAAATATTGCTCCAGAAAAGTATTTTATACTCATCAGCTATATTGGCTACGATACTTATAGATCCGGCGAGATTAACATCAGTCCTGAAATGAACCAATTTAAATTAGGGGATATCATACTAAACGCTTCTACTCAAACATTATCAGAAGTAGAAGTTACGGCTAAGGTGCCCCTGATTGAAAGAAAGCTCGATCGCATCATCATCAATGTCGAAAACAGTATATCTTCCGCCGGCAGCCATGTGCTCAATTTATTAGAGCGGTCACCCGGTGTCGTAGTCAACGAAGACAGTGGCATCAGGCTTCGGGGAAAACAGGGTGTAATCATCATGATAGATGGCAAACCCAGTCCTTTGGCAGGTACTGACCTCATGCAATATCTTAAAAGTGTTCCGGCATCTTCCATTGAAAAAATAGAGCTCATCACTAACCCCTCCTCCAAATATGATGCCGCCGGCAATGCAGGTATCATCAATATTAAATTTAAAAAAGACATTCGCCAGGGGTTGAACGGCACCCTGAGTCTAAACCAGGGACAGGGAAAATATTATAAACCCTCGGCCACAAGCAATTTGAATTATAGAAACAAAAAATGGAACTTGTTTGGAAATTATTCCATCTCCGCTCCAAAAAATTTTACACGATTCTTTATCAATAGAAAATTTCTTAATCCGGATGGCACCCTGGAGTCTGTGTTTGACCAGCACAGTTTTATTCCACAACCATTAAATAGTCAAAATCTTAAATTTGGCGCAGACTACTACTTAAACAAAAAAACCATCGTCGGCGTCATGGTCAATGGAAATCTATTAAATCATAGTCGCAATGGCAATACCGCGAGCCGGATCACTGATCCCCTTGGTCAATTGGCATATACCACTGAGACGAACAATCATTTTTCTGGAAAAAATTTTAATGCTTTCAGTAATATCAATCTCAAACACAATTTTGACAGCACTGGCAGAGAGCTCACCGTAGATATAGATTTTGGTGGATATACCTCACGTGCCTTGCAGGATTTTACCAATCAATATTATAATGCTCTGGGTCTGCCTGCCTCTAATGACTTGCTCAATACAAATCAAAAAGGGAATATTGAAGTAGTATCTGCCAAAGCGGATTATTTGCAGCCTATCAATGACAAATCCAAACTGGAGACAGGTATCAAATCCTCGCTGGTCACCACTAACAGCGATATCAAATTTTTCAATATTTTCAATCATGCTGCCACCCTGGACCAGACCCGATCCAATCATTTTATTTACCGTGAAAACATCAATGCTGCCTACATCAATTTTTCACAAGAATATGCTTCTTTTGATTTTCAGGTGGGCATACGCATGGAGCATACACATACCCATGGCAACCAACAAACCACCGGAGAGTCCTTTACCAGGGATTATGCTCAACTATTTCCCACCCTTTTTTTTAATCAAAAATTGAATAAGGATCACACACTTTCTTTCTCCTATAGCCGCAGAATAGACAGACCAACCTATCGTCAGCTCAACCCCTTTAGAATATTTGTGGACCCATACACCTATGTCGTGGGAGATCCAAGCTTAAGATCGGTATCATCCCAGGTGTTTGAACTCAATCATACTTTTAAAAATAA
>OBID01000404.1_pt1 | contig 18360 bp, 9 predicted proteins | sample 1519781 | NCBI WGS metagenome assembly OBID01 (sample SAMEA3991478, study PRJEB22521) | metagenome | biome: anthropogenic terrestrial biome; feature: sewage plant; material: sludge | place: Sweden | collected 2012-09-26 | reverse complement strand
GGCATCGTGCTCCGGAACAATTCTGTATTCTCCGTGTGCCTGTCTGTAATAATATTCCATATACGATGGCAGAACAAAAAATGTATCCTTTTGGACAAGTTGCTCCTTGCATTCCGGTGAAATGCTGAGACCGTTTTTGTTAAGCCATACTTCCTGATGGTAGGTACACTGCTGATATTTATAGGATGTTTTGTCGGTCGTGAATTTCTTTTTTATTTTGCAAAGCGGACCTGCCATCTTACCGCTCTCGGCACACAATGTTATGGTCTCTTGCTTCGAATATGCCGGCGGATGAGCAAACCATTGATTTTCGGGTAGTGAATTAAATATTTTAAACATAACGGGGGCTGCTTTGGATAGTCCGGTCAGGTCAAATCTGCCTTCGCCACCCTCATTTCCGATCCATACCCCGACCATATATCTGCCATTAAATCCCATTGCCCAGGCGTCTTTATGCCCGTAGCTGGTTCCCGTTTTCCATGCTATTTTATAATCCGTCCCATATAGTTGCCACGATTTTTCTTCACGAGGACGGGTAAGATCAGACATCGCTTTGGCTACGTGATCCATGGTGGCTGGTGAAAAGGCAAACTTGTTTTTTAAAGTGACTTCCGGCTTTTCCAAAAGAATCTGTACAGGTTTGAAAGGATCAGATATACCGGCATAATTTTGAGCAAGACCTTTATAAATCCGGCTTAAATCCCACAAAGATGATTCGCCGCCACCAAGGATGATACTCAATCCATAATAGTCGGCTCCTTTATCCAGATATGCGATACCCAAAGTCCTGATTATATCATAAAATCCTTGTAATCCTACCGTATTGAGTACCCTGACAGCAGGTACATTCAGTGATTGTATAAGCATCTCTTCAAAAGGGACAGCGCCGCGATACTTTTTATCAAAATTCTCTGGTTGAAAATCACCTATTGATGTCGGTATGTCTGCGATCATTTCATTAGGCAGAAATTGAGCCATCTCCAGTGCATATGCATAAAGCAATGGCTTCAGGAGACTCCCGTAACTGCGTGGAGATTGTGCCACATCAACATATGAAAATGAAGACGAAAGGTCCGGCGCATTGCCATGATAGGCAAGCACTTTATTTTTTTGGATGTCAATCACGACAACTGCCATATTTCTGATGTCATCCGGTCGCAAAAACGCAGACTCTCGCTCCAGCAGCTCATATGTCCTTAACTGCATACCGGAAGGAAGGGTTGTCCTGAAAATATATTTATCCGGATATTTACTTTTAAGATATGAAAGCAAATGATACGCATATTGAGGCAAAGTCTTCGTTTCGCCCGGCAAATCTTCACCCAGATACAATTCAAGTTCGGAATGGTCAAAATATCCTTTTCTATTCAACTTTCGTAAAAGGAAATCTCTCTTTTGCCTGAGGACATGGCGGTTTTTTGTGAGATTGGCATATGATGGCCCATTGGGCATGACAGCCAGTAAGGCATATTCCGCCCAGGATAGTTTTTCGACCGACCTGCCGAAATATCGCAGTGAAGCAGCCTTTATTCCAATCGTGTTTCCTCCGAAAGGAGCAATTTCACACCATTCGCGGAGGATCGTTTTATCACTGGTGATCAGACTGTACTTGATAGCACTTAATGTTTCGTATATTTTGTTGCGCACATTTCTTCGGGCATTTCTGTTTTTCATACGCATGACCTGCATAGGTATCGTACTTGCACCACGAAGAGTTTTACCTGATTTCACATTTGCAGCAAGTGCTTTGATGATGGCAACAGGATTTATTCCAGGATGAAATGCAAAATATTCATCTTCATATATTATGATACACTTTTTCAGGTTTTCGGGTATGTCCTCATCCATCGGAAAACACCATTGTTGTTCAGATGAAGTGGTTGCCGAAAGCAACACATTATCCGAACTATACAGTACCCTGCTGTAAGATGGTTTATAATGCGGAAGAGGTGCGACGACCCAAGCTAATATCAACACGAATATTGCTATAATTATACTCCTGCCAATATTACTTTTATTGATGTACAATAGGAAAAAATTTCAGACTTCAAAAGTAAGAAAAAAGGGATGATTTTATGAGTTACTGATCAAGGATTGATTCGTTATATATTTTTTGCTCTGAATAGGTTTTATTAAAAAATTGCTAGTTGCTTATTTTGCCTACCCATTTCTATGGCAAATTTAAAAAATCAAACAGATTAATTTTGCTTGAAAAAAACCACAAAAAAAAGTGAAAAATGGTTTACTTCGTTTTATGCTCATCAAACCAACCGATGATATAGGCTACTTTTCTCAGCAGGTTGCTCGGATGGGAAGTCATCTCATGGCCTTCCCCAACGATGCGTACCATAGCCGCTTCAACTCCTCTGAGTTTCAGTGCCTGATAATACTGTTCGCTTTCGCTGATGGGGGTACGATGGTCAAGATCCCCGGTGAGCAGAAGTGTTGGCGTCTTTACATTTCCTACCAGAGAGATAGGCGAGCGATTTAAGTATTGCATCGGATCTTCCCATGGCATCTTGCTAAACCAGTATTTGCTGAAAAACGGATATTGATCAGCCGTCAGGGTATGTGTGTACCAGTTTATGACGGGTTTTGCTACTACTGCGGCGGTAAATCTGTTTGTTTTTCCTATACTCCATGCTGTGAGTACGCCACCGCCACTGCCACCGGTGATATACAGGCGGCTCACATCGGTATATCCTTTGGCGATGACAAAGTCAACACAATCCATCAGATCATTGTAATCTTCGCTCGGATAATTATGATTGATATAAGCCGAAAAATCTGCTCCATAACTCGTACTTCCACGTGGATTGGTATAAACAATGACGTAGCCCTGTGATGCCATCAGCTGAAGCTCCGGACTGAAACCCGGCCCGTAAGCAGCATATGGTCCGCCGTGAATCTCAAGAATTAACGGATATTTTTTTGACGAATCAAAATCAGGAGGCGTAAGTATCCATCCCTGGGTTTTAAAATTATCCACACTGGATTTGGCCCAAAATTCTTCGACTTTTCCCATTTTTTTAGCCAATAATAATTGCTTATTCAAGTGGGTAATCTGCATTTCAGGCACCGGATTACGGAATTGTCCTGTCACCAATTCTGCCGGTGACTGACCTGAAGTTTTTGAATACACATACCTTCCGGTTTTGGAGACTGAAAAATATCCTCCGCTATAAGGTCTGCCTGTATTGGCACCACCCAAACCTTCAGCCATATTGGTGATAGCCCCATCCATATTTATATTGGCCAGCTTACTCACTCCGTATTCATCATAAATAAAAAATATGGACTTGCAGTCATCATGCCATTTTAAATTTCCCGGATCTCTGTCGAGACCTGAAGTCAATATTTTTGCCCCTTGTCCACTTCTGTCCGTGACATATATTTCAGGCTGCTGGTAGCCCAGAAACTTATCTTCAAATCCTGTGTAAGCTAGCCACTTTCCATCCGGCGAGATACAAACACTATTATAGGGTCCTCTTTTTTCTGTGATCTGCTTTATGGTTCCGGAAGTCACATCCATTTCATATATTCTTTCATTATTGATATCAATGTCTTTTGACGGAGTAAAATCGGATGTGAACAGGATAGATTTTCCATCAGGCGTCCATTGAGCCTGGTCATGATCTGCTTTTTTCGTCGTCAGTTGTCGGGGTGCTCCACCTTCAGCCTGGATGACAAAAAGGTGTGTATATGACTCCCTTGCTTCAACAGGTGTTCCATCGCGTTTGTAGCTGACATGTCGGATGACTTTAGCAGAAGTAGCCCATGTTGCACCTTCCGGAGGTGAAGGGACCTTGCCTATGACAGGTAGTGGTTCGTCGATCGATCTTGAAAACAAGATCATGGTTCCGTCCGGAGACCATTTTAGATTGAAAGGGGCTGAACTCAGATTGGTGACTGATGTGGTCTTACCGGAGTCCATCCACCGTACGAAAAGCTGAGATTTGCCTTCTTCACTGGAAGTATAGGCGATACGTTTTCCATCGGGTGACCACTGGACGGAAGAATAATTATTTTTTCCTGATGTCAGCGGTTCGTGTTTACTACCGTCGGGTTTGATATACCATAAATTGGAATATCGCTTGTCAGTCATGATGTCATACTGTATCCGGGTATAAACGATATGCTCTCCGTCCGGCGATATGGAAGCACCATCGGCAAACTGAAGATCATACACATCATGGTAGCTGAAAAAATCTGACTGCGCATACCCGTTAAAGGTTAACAAACAGAAGTATGAAATCAGAACAAGTAAAAAACGATTCATGATTGTTGATTTAATTTTTTTCAAAGGTAAGTGTTTGATTTTAAAATTTACAAAATATCATTAGGGATACAGGAATGACGAAATACGATTTACAAATAAAAGCCAATATGCTAACATATCAATATGCTAATACGCTAATTTATGAAATACCAACTTCTAACGTACTTAGATTCTAGTAACAAATGCAACTTTTGGAGATGATATGGTAAAAAAAAGTTGAAATGAATAATACATTTTACCCTCATTCAGTTTCTTCAAAAAACTTTATTTCGGTTTCATAAGCAGCCTTTTCTATATCTTCCTTATCAACCCAATATCTAGAGGTGATCATCTCATAGTTGTTTTCCCCTTTATGACTGAACAGCCAGATAATTTTAGATGCATCCCCAAATTCTACATTGCCATCTATTTGGTCGGCATATAATCTCAAAATAATGCTCCGGTCACTTAGCCCCGCAGCTAATGCTTTGGTCAATACTTCCTTGTTCACTTCTGTTTCGTCTTCTATTTCAGCCTTCAATTCCAATTCAATGATGGATGCTTCCGTATTGGGGAATGTACCGTTATAAGCTTTAAACAAAAGCTGATTGATATTAAACAGATCGTAGTGAAATGCGGGATCCCGATATTGTTCGGCTATCTTATCTTCTATCATTTCGTGGCTTATGGATTGGATTTGACCTTCGGTCAGCTGATCTCCCAGCTTATACGTCAATAATATCTCAGCTGCTTCATTCGGTTCAAAATCTGAAATGGCCATAAAAAGATATTCTCTTAAGTTTTCGGGTTTTATTTTATCAGCGTCGGGGAAATCCACTTTCTCTAATAAATAAATGAAGTCGGCGTCACTCCAATAAAAATCAAATTCGTTGACTGTCTTTATATTATTAATATTTACGTTTACTTTCATGATGTTATATTTGCAATGTTATGTAATCTTTTTTCTATTGAAGTGTCACTTTGCTGTGCAGATCTGTTCAATTTGACGACGAAGGTACCTTTTTGACACCGTGATATTAATAAAGTAATCAAAATTTGTAAAATTACTTGAAAAAGCATTCTAAAATTGCAAATAACACTTCCTTCTTTATCTAACTCTCAATGGAAAATATACTGTCTTTTCGGCGCTTTTGCAATAAAGATACTTTCTTGAAAATTACGCATTCAGACTATATAAAATTACTTTTCAAGATGTACATTTTTAATCCATTCAAACATATATTTGTACTTCAAAAGTCAACCACCAATCAATGTCGAAATTAAAATTCATGATCGCTGCCATTATTGTCATTATTATCGTAGCCGGAATATGGATGTTTTTCAATCCAAAAGGGGCTTCTGAGGTACGGGAACATGCATATGGTCCGTTTGTGATCAGGATGGAACGATTTACAACAAAAAATTTTAATATCAACTACGGATGGGTAACTCAACAACACATATCCTATTCCGTTTTGCACAATGGTAAAATTGTGGAGTTTCCGGCTGCACTGCAATCTAATACCGGTTTTTCTCACCTTTGGAGAGTATATATACTGAAAGATGCTCCGACACCTACGCTTGTGGCCGGTAGTCAGAGTGTTTTTTTGATTACCACCAGAGACAACTCGTACAATGTGTCTCCCTTATACATTCAATCTACTGATTTTATCAAATTCCAGTGGCTCGATGCCAAAGGTGGTAAGCCCGGACCGGCTTTTGAATTGTTTATGGGTGATGAACGTACCCCAATGGATCATCCGGACACCTTAGAGGGTGGGAAATACCTGATGATCAATCAAAAACTTGTCCTGCATGTCCCGACTATGGAAAAATATGATTTTAACAAAGATGGCCAATATATTGACAACTATGATAAGAGCGGAGATGCGCTGGCTTTTTCTCCGGATCAAAAGATCATTACGTTCCCCGGTAACTTTCAGACATGGAATACCGATGAAATACCTAAATACGGAAATGCACTGGTTTCCTATGATTTCAGGAGAGACTCCATAAGGGTATTGCCTTACAGCAAAAACGATACCCGACTGATCAGGCCTGAAGACTTGAACATCGATTGGTTCAATACTTATTTTAATTGGGACACGACTGGTGCTGAAACGATCCTTCAATACCACAAACCGGACAAAGCTGCTATGTGGCAGGGATACTTTAAGGACAATTATTATCATTTGTACCCTGTAAAGGATACATTACTCCTCGTATTCAAACAGTTTATACTGGATTATTTGAAGTGGAAGCCCGAAGCGGTGTTGACTGAGAAATACCATGAATATACGGGTCGGGTTTTTCAGCTTGGGCAGGAAAAAGCGATCTTTTACCTCGTTGGGCAAGACAGAGAAGTTGCTTTAGGCCCGGATCTATATAACGAAATGGATGAGAAAACACCCGCGCTTATCAGGAATATAGGCAATGCTTTTAATGAAGTGCTCCGTTCAGGAAAATATCAGGAGCATTTTACGACAATACCGGAGTTTGAAAAATATTGATATTTCATTCATCAAGTTAAAAAAAAAGCATGAAAATCAGAAAGAGCATATTATTCTCAGTCGGAACAATTTACATCTTATTTGCAATCGTAATCGCTAATAATTTTATATATCTGCGATTATGATCGCCAAATCACTAAAAATATCTATCCTTTTGCTCAGGGCCTGATATAAAACTGCTTCTCATTTACTCCGAGTGCATCTATCAAAACCGGCAGCTCACTCCTGAAAGATCCGATTACTTTATTATAGACTCTTCTGAGCGATTTGGTTTTACTGCCTTCCATATAGTCATTTTCCAGATACCAGTCTCTGTTTTCCATGATGATGGTCAGGGCATATGCTTGTTTTATCCGCATGAGTATATTTTTTTCAGGTGAATCTGCGAGATCCTGATACCGGCGATCCATCATACGATAGGCTGTGCGCTCTATATACGCACGTCCGGCATCAATCATATGGATCTGGCACTTCAGGAAGGCTTCATGGGGAGTCATCCGTTTGTCAAGATAAGACCTCATCCTGTCTGCCAGAGAAACGATCGTTTTCTTTTCCCGATATTTTAGTGCATCAGATTGAAAATCGTCACTGCTTAAGTGCTCTACTGACGTATTCCGTGTAAAAAGGGGATTATATTCTGAAAGCCTGAACTGAATTTTTCCACCTATATACCTAAGGACTGCGGTAAATCCTTCGTCATGAAAACTTTGATTAAATTCGGTCAGTAAGCCTTTTGCCACGAGTTGCATAAGTACGGTATTGTCTCCTTCAAAGGTGGTAAAAATATCCGAGTCTGCTTTAAGCCGGCCAAGTCCGTTCTCACTAAGGTAACCTTTGCCCCCACAAGCTTCACGGCAATTTTGTATAGTAGCACTACTGTGCCAGGTGGCAAGAGCTTTCAGTCCGGCTGCCTTTGTCTCTATCTTACGGATGGCCTTTTCATCCGGTCCCTCTGCAAATTCGGAAGCAAGCTCTGAAAGTGCATTATGCAATACATAGGTCTTTATCAATTGGGGTATAAGTCTGTGCTGATGGGTTGGATAGTCGATAATGAGACTTTCAGGCAATCCTTCGCTCACTTCAAACTGCCTTCGGCGAAGGGAATATCTGATGGCTATCACGAGTGCCGTCTTTCCGGCACTTAGGGCTCCCAACCCTACGCATATTCGCCCTCCGACAAGGGTACCCAACATAGTGAAAAATCTTTTATTGTCGTTTTCTATGGGACTGATATAGTCCCCGTTTTTATCTATACTTCCGAATCGATTCAGAAGATTTTGAACGGGAATTTGGATATGATCAAACCAGATGCGTCCATTGTCAACACCATTGAGACCTATTTTATAACCACAATCTGTCACACTTACCCCGTTATCCAATTTTCCAGATTGATTCCTGATTGGCACAATTAAAGCATGAATGCCCCGGCTTTTACCACCCACAATCAGTTGACCAAAGACCACAGCATAGTGTGAGTGCATCGCATTGCCGATATACTCTTTACCAGATGATTTAGTCGGTGAATGAACGACAATGGCTCTTCCGTCATGCTCATATGTAAGGGTTGTTTCCAGATCTTTTACATTGCTTCCGTGTCCGGTTTCTGTCATGGCAAAACATCCCAGGTATTCGGCAGTACCCGTTTTTGAGAGATATGTATCATGGTGATATTGGGTTCCCAGATTTAGTATGGCACCTCCGAAAAGGCCAAATTGTACACCAAACTTCACACTGAGGCTCAGGTCATGAAAGGCCAGAGTCTCAAAAGCGGCCATATAAGCACCCATATCGCCGCCGCCGTCATTTTCTATCGGGTATGATAGAGCACCAATTCCTTGTATAGCCAGAGCTTTCACCCGTTGCAAAGTGATCTCACGCATATCTTCTTTGTCAGAAAAATCTTCATTTATATTGAATACAGGGTCTAGTAAAAGATTTTTTACCCGTGCTTTTGCTTCAGGTCTGAAATGATTGGTCATGTCATACAATTTTTGAGCATCAATATCTGAAGTCCCGGCAGCTATTTCAATGGGTGGAATTCCAATTTGCTCAAACAACCGGTTTTGAATGATACTGTCATTGATGCCAAGTGCGATCTCTACTTCTCTAAGGGTAGATATGAGAAGTTTTATTTCTTCATCAGAGGCATTGGGTACATTGATCATTGCCATTTCTGCGCCAAGTATCGACAGGTTTGTTTTCATGTCATGCTTGAGACTGGAAGCACTCAATCTGATAGCCTGAAGCCATTCCTTATACAATTCAGGCAGCGGCGGTTGTTGCGGATCGGTATGTTTGATGAGGTATGCTTTGTCTTCATCGGTGAGATGGGTCATTTTTTGAATGCGCTGATGAATCATTTTCATTTCCGAAGGGCTGAGAATACTGTCTCTCCAGCCTACATAAAACAGAGGTAGCATACTGATAACACCAGGAGAATAAGCGGACTTCATGATGGCCATTCATTGATTTAGCGCAATATACCAAGAATTTGGAATGCTGTGGTAAAAGTCTTTTACAGAAATACCATATTCAATAAAATCACTTTACAATATTCGTTCCGGTGAACACAATCTCACCGTTATTTATATTGATTATTCTTGAAATAGTTCCGTTGATGCCTGATGTATTTACATCTTTACAAGCCAATGTGCCACTGTTTTCTACACAAATTCCATTTGATGCTGCTGTAATCAAATGAATATTTTCCATCCAAACATTGGTATTTTTCTGAATGACAAACAGGTTGCCATCGGTATGTTTGATGTTGACTTTGCCTGAATTTTGGTTTAGGATGGTAATCGATTTTTGCAATACCATTGGCGAGCCGTTCAGTCGAATAGTATCACCAACCAATGTGTTGTTAAAAAAAATGGTGTCTCCAGCATTGGCACATTCTATGGCATACCTTAGTGATCCTATACCTGAATTATTTGTATTATCCACCATATTACATCCAGAAGGAAATATTCTGCCTTTACGCATGCCATTACCAAAACTACTCACCCACATTTCAGTAGCATCATACGGATTAAAAAATACCCGCACAGGCTGTTGAAAAGGGTAAGAATGTATTATTGAAAATGTTGGATTAGGAGCATTGATATTGTCACTCTTCCAAAGACCCTGGATTTCTGTTGTGATAAAAAGTTGGTTCGGATTTTGGGGATTAAACGTGCAGGAATGGACTCTGTCCAATGTATTGCCGGTCAGTTTAGTCCAGGTTTGGCCCCTGTTTGTTGTTTTGTAGAGACCGCCCAACCCATTGGGAGGTCCGCCCCATCCACTGAATACTCCAGCATACCAGGTGTTTTGTGTAGTATCTTTTGGGTCTATTATTATATCCTTGGTCCAGTACAACATACCGGCATGTGATAAGTCCGTCCATGTTTTATTAACAGGATCATACAGGAACACTCCAGAACTTGCTGTAAAAGTACCCGAAGCATTTCTTCTCCCTGAATATGTACAAACCATTTTTCCGTCATTTAATACTTTGAGGGCAGCAGGATGTTTTTCTGTTCTAGGAGGATTAGGCAGCAATGTCCAGGTAGAACCAGCCAATAAATTGAGATTGGTTGTTCTGTAAATACCACCAATACCACCACCATTGTTATAGTGAATGACACTTGCGTAAGCTATGTTTTCATTGTTGGGGTCGACTTCTATCCAGTAAACCGGATGATTAAATACCTTGAGATTTTGCCATGTCTGACCACTATTGGTTGAATAAATTATTTTGCCATTTATATCATTGACATCCAAACGACTATCTTGCAGATAGGTGCTTTGATAGATATCATGAATATTTGAGGTTGCAGCAAGTAAGGTGCCACTAGATAATTGTGCTATACGATACGAAGTATTTGCTGCATGACCTGTATAGTTAAAAGACCAATGGTTACCCTGATCTATACTTCTGATTCCTTTGATGTCAGAAAAACAACCCCAGATATTATTTTGGTCAATCCAATGAACTTGCCAGCAAGATGTATTTTCAATGCCTGAGCTGCTATAACTTTGATAGGGGGGTGTATTGACGCCCGCAGGATTTTGATTAGCCGGGTCTACATATGCCTGTGACCATGTAGTGCCGCCATTTTGAGAGGTATGTACAAATCCATAATCACTAAAAATAAGGACATTTGGATCATTGGCAGCTACATCGAAGCCAAAAGGACATTCGCCATATCCCCAACCTCTGTCACCGCCAAACCCACTCCATCCGGTGGTTATGTTTTGATTATTTGCCGTATTGAAGACATGAGTCCAATTACCTCCTGCATTAGTTGACTTTATAATATCGGGATAACTGTTATTATTACTCCCTGCCAGATAAACAGTTTGGATATCATTGGTTGCCATATCCACAAACATAGGAAAGTCATTGGAAAGATTGATGCCTGATATTTTGGATGTCCAATACCCGTCACCGTAATCTACAGAATAAATGCCTTTGGCAAAGCCCCAGTAATCAGATCCAACCACACCTACATATAGGTCATTCACATCTGCAGTAATACAAAAAAATCGGGTAATATTTCCGGATTTTGCTCCGGCAAATGACCAGATTTTTTCATTGGCCGGTAAACCCGTTATATTGGTAATTGTCCAATTGTTACCACCATTGGTTGATACCAAAACACCATCGTTAGTACCAATATATAAGTTATTACTATCAAAAAGTACGCCTGCTAATACAACTCCTGCGCCATTATCTAAAGCATTGTGAATATTGGAAAAAGTTGTTCCACCATTGGACGAAAAGAAGATATTTCCGTAATATGAAATCAGGATTCTGCTGGGATTTTCATAATCTACAAACATATTATTGGTGTTTTCAGATGGCTCGGGGTTGCCTGGTAAAATATTCCAGGACACTCCATTGTCTACACTTTTTACAGGAGTTGCGATTTCATTGATATAGCTAATAGAATAAAGGAGACCGGAAATATTGGTGTAGTTCACTTTTGAACTGTGCCCACCTATAAAATTGATAAAATTCAACTGGTCATATGAAATACCGTAGTTGGAAGTATGAAAAAGTTCTCCCATATCGCACCCAACGTAAAATTCGTTATGATTGGCTGGATTGATAGATGGGGAAAACAAGGCTCCACCGCCCCCAATACCTTTAGATGTGAATGAAAAAGGTTGAGCTTGAAGTAAAGAGATAAAACAAAACAGAACAAGGGTAAATATATTTCTTGTCATGATGTACTACTATTTTTTAAATTTATAATATTTCTGACCTAACTATTTAACGGGTATTCAGACAAATCACCTATATGCCTGATATAACATATATTCAGTACTTTTATATTTTTGAATTTGTTACTTAGTTTTAAGGTAAATGCTGACCTTAAATAAATCATCCGCTTAACTTTACAAGGATTAGATGCAATTTTTCAATTACATTGGAATCATCTTAAGAAGTATTGACATATATATTATATCCATTTCTTCACCAGTAAGACATTACGTCACCTGCATTTGCTGAAGTATCATTAACATTACACAAGGTATAAGTATGTAGTCCGGCAATCCTATATAAAATAAAGTTAGCTTACTGATGACTCTACTTGAATACTTATTGTTCACAGTGTCAAAAAGGATAAACTACGATATACTGAAATATTCATATCATCAAAAGTTTAGTACTTCTGACGATTGTGAATTGTATAATAGACAAATCTTACGTTTATATACCAGGGAAGTATCGGTATTTCAACCCAATTGAGTCTAGAGTATAACTTGTATTGTATATCATTGAATATGGTGTCTGGTTGTGGCAATAAAAATTACTTATTGAATTACTATGCCTTTCAGTAAATTATTTGTACATTTGCGCCACAATTTAAAAGGAAGTGTGAAAGGGGACAGGAAGTTCCCTTTTTTATTACCCGACCATGCAGTATCCCGAAATAGAAAAACTAGTAGAGAAGGGGCTCACAGAGCTCGGATTAGTTGATATGTATCTGACAGATTGTCGTATTAGGGGCAATAAAGTGGAAATTTTTCTGGATAGTGATGATGGAGTAAGTTTTCTGAAATGTCAGAAACTCAGCAGGTGGATCGAGGCTGTATTTGATGAAAATAAGACATTTGGTGATTCTTATACGTTAGAAGTATCATCAGCAGGTGTGGGAAGTCCGCTTAAACAGCTCAGGCAATTTCCTAAAAATATTGGTAGGATTATTGATATTACATACGGAACTGGTCAACAGGTGAAAGGTACACTTACTGCCGTGGACGGAAATATCATCCATGTGCAGTATGAAACCAAGGTCAAAGAAGGCAAAAAGAATAAAAAAATCTCTGTAACAGAGCAAATAAAATTTGAAGATATCATTGAGTCAAGAATTAAAATAAGTTTTAATTAATGAATTTAGTAGAATCCTTTTCGGAATTTAAAGAAGGTAAAAATATAGACAGACCTACGATGGTCCGTGTACTTGAGGATGTATTCAGGACGCTGATCCGGAAGAAGTATGGTTCTGATGATAATTTTGATGTCATCGTCAATACTCAGAATGGTGACCTTGAAATGTGGCGTGTTCGTTTGATTGTCCCCGATGGCGAGGTCACAGATGAGCTTGGGCAAATATCATACACAGAAGCAAAATCTATAGACGATGCCTATGATGTAGGTGAAGAGTGTTATCAGCAGCTTACACTGGAAGATTTTGGCAGGAGATCAATAATGGCAGCCCGTCAGACCCTTATATCAAGGATCATGGATCTTGAAAAAGACGATGTCTATAAGCGATATATGGACAGAGTAGGCGATCTTATAGTAGGTGAGGTGAGTCAGGTACTTAAAAAAGAAGTGCTCGTAATCGATGATGCTACCCAAAATGAACTGGTTCTCCCACGATTGGAAATGATCAGAGGAGACTTTTTCAGAAAAGGCGACATGGTAAGAGGGATCATAAAGCGTGTTGAAATGCGCAACGGAACACCTATGGTCATGCTATCCAGAACGGACAATCTTTTCCTTGAAAAACTGATGGAGCAGGAAGTTCCTGAAATCGAAGATGGCCTCATAACCATTAAAAAAATAGTTAGAATGCCCGGTGAGAGAGCCAAAGTTGCTGTGGAATCTTACGATGACCGCATCGACCCTGTAGGAGCTTGTGTAGGTATGAAAGGGTCAAGAATTCACGGTATCGTCAGAGAGTTGCGCAATGAGAATATTGACATTGTCAATTTTACAAACAATATAACTTTATACATTCAGAGATCTCTTACACCTGCGAAGGTGACAAGCATATCACTGGATGAAGTAAATCTGAGGGCTTCTGTATTTCTCAAGCCGGATCAGGTGTCTCTTGCCATCGGCAAAGGCGGTAGCAATATCAAACTTGCCAGCAAACTGACTAATTATGAGATAGATGTATTCAGGGATACAGAAGAACACGAAATAGAAGATGTGGATCTGGAAGAATTCTCCGATGAAATAGAAAGCTGGGTAATCGAAGCACTTAAGAATATAGGCTGCGATACAGCTAAGAGTGTTCTCGCCCTTAATCGTGAAGAGCTGATCAGGAGGTCTGATCTTGAAGAAGAAACAATAGATGATGTTTTGAAAATACTGGCTTCAGAGTTTGAAGACTGATACGCTTCCCGATATTATTTAATTTAGCTCAGGGAAGTAACCCAATTATAAATATTTTAATTCGCCAATGGCAGAAAGATTAGTAAAAATAGCAAAAGAACTGAATGTAGGAGTAGGAACAATCGTTGATTTCCTGGCATCAAAAGGCCACATCATCGAGAATAAACCTACTTCTATGGTCTCCGAAGAGATTCATAGTCTGCTTCTCACGGAGTTCAGATCTTCAATGGCTGAAAAAGAAAAAGCGGATCAGATTATCATAGGAACAAGGCCCGGCGGTGATCACAAGCATCATGAAGAAAAACCGGCTTCAAAACCATTGTTTTCTATTCCTAAATTTTCTGATCTGGAAAAACCTGCAGTTCCAGAACCACCCGTCGTAACACCCGAACCACCTGCCACGGAAATTGTAGAAGAAGTTTTTAAACCTGTGGCCGAATTGCCGGGACTTAAAGTCATGGGTAAAATAGATTTAAATAAACCTAAGCCGGAACCAAAACAAATTAAGCAGGAAGCTGAAGCAACTCCTCCTGTTGAAAAAACAATTCCTGAGACCCCTTCGGTCATTCCTGCAGAAGATATAAAAGATGCTCCGGAAGTACCCGAAGAAGAATTTATGAGGGCTAAAACCCCTCAGTTGAAAGGGCTGAAAATCATGGGCAAAATAGATACCAGCAAACTGGATAGTTCTACCAAACCCAAACCAACAGATAAATCAAAAAGTGGTCCCGGACAGCCTGCCAAAGGAGAAGCTGGTCAACAGGCTGGTTCAGCTACATCAGATAGCCAGAGGAAAAAGCGAAAAAGGAAAAAAGTGTCTGGCGGACCTGTAGGTGATCAAAGAAATACAGGGGATGCAGCCAGATCAGGTGCTGGTGCGGGCAAAGGAAAATCACCAAGAGATGAAGTCAAAGAAGTCTCTCAGAAGGAGATTGACGAAAAGATCAAGGCAACCATGGCCCGCCTCAATGTAGGCGGCAAGAATAAGCGTCAGAAAATACGAAGAGACAACAGGGATACCAAAAGAGAAAAACAAGAGTTGATTGACTCTGAAAATGTGGAAACAACACTCAAAATTACTGAATTTGTCTCTGTTTCAGAATTAGCCGGGTTGTTAGACGTACCTGTATCTCAGGTAATCACTACTTGTCTCAGTTTAGGTATCATAGTGTCAATAAATCAGCGTCTTGACGCTGAAATAATAGAGTTGGTCGCTGGAGAGTTTAACCATGAAGTAGAATTCATTAGTGCCGAGGAGGATAATGAAGACGATATCATCTTTGAAGATTCAGAAGAAGATCTCAAGCCCCGGGCACCAATTGTCACGGTTATGGGTCACGTTGATCATGGTAAGACATCTCTTCTCGACTATATCCGATCTGCCAATGTAGCAAGCGGCGAAGCAGGAGGTATTACCCAACACATTGGGGCTTATGAAGTTAAATTAGGTCCTGAGCAAAAAAAGATAACATTTCTTGATACTCCGGGTCACGAGGCATTTACAGCCATGCGGGCCAGAGGAGCCAAAGTAACAGATGTGGCCGTCATCATTGTTGCTGCTGATGATCATATTATGCCCCAGACAAAAGAGGCAATAAGTCATGCTCAGGCTGCTGGCGTTCCGATGATTTTTGCAATCAACAAAATAGATAAAGCTGGAGCAGATCCTGAAAGAATTAAACAGGAACTGGCTTCTATGAATTTACTTGTGGAAGATTGGGGTGGTACATTCCAGTCACAGGACATTTCTGCCAAAGAAGGATTAAACATAGACAAATTACTGGAAAAAATACTTTTGGAAGCTGAAGTGCTGGATCTGAAAGCCAATCCTGACAGACAGGGTGTTGGAACAGTTATCGAAGCTTCCCTTGATAAAGGAAAAGGTTATGTAACAAAGATCCTTGTTCAGAACGGAACCGTAGAAATCGGCGATTCATTGGTAGCAGGTCCGTATTCCGGTAAAATAAAGGCCATGTACAATGAACTTGGTAAAAAAGTAAAAAAAGCTGGCCCTTCTACGCCTACCCTTATCCTGGGTCTTAGCGGAGCACCTCAGGCCGGTGAAAAATTTAAAGTAATGGAATCCGATCAGGAAGCCCGCCAGCTTGCTGCAAAACGGGGTCAGATAGAAAGAGAGCAAACGAATCGGGCCAGTAAGCGTATAAGTCTGGATGAAATAGGAAGAAGGTTAGCTTTAGGTACTTTTAAAGAGCTGAACTTAATTGTAAAAGGAGATGTGGATGGTTCAATAGAAGCATTGGCTGATTCCCTTATCAAACTTTCTGTTGAAACCATACAGATTAATGTTATCCATAAAGCCGTGGGTGCCATCGCAGAATCAGATGTATTACTCGCGTCAGCATCAGACGCTATCATAATTGGATTCCAGGTAAGGCCGTCATCCAATGCAAGAATTCTTGCTGAAAGAGAAGGCGTGCAGATCAAATTGTACTCTATCATCTATGAAGCGATAGAAGAAATAAAATCTGCCATGGAGGGTATGCTTGAACCAACCAAAGAAGAAAAAATCGTGGCACAGGTGGAAGTCAGAGAGACATATAAAATGTCAAAAATCGGTACCATTGCCGGATGTTATGTCACCGAAGGAAAGATCACTCGTAATACCCATATTCGGATTGTTCGTGACGGTATAGTTATATATCCGACCAAGGAAGGAGCTCATGGCGAATTGACCTCCCTTAAGCGATTTAAGGAAGATGCCAAAGAAGTTAAAACCGGTCTTGAATGTGGTATCACTATCAAAAATTTTAACGATATCAAAGAGGGTGATGTCATAGAGGGATATGAAATCATAGAAATCAAGCAGACACTGAAATAAGCTTATTCTTATCATCGGAAAATTAATACTTTTTCGCAATTCAATTTCTTTTGACTATCATGCAGTACGACGATGTTAGTGAATTGAAAGAATATCTGGACAGGATTGTAAATCTGGTAAATAATCCAGGCTTTATCAAAGATGATCCTATCAGTGTTCCGCATCGGTTTACAATTCCGCAGGACATAGAGATTGCCGCTTTCTTGACAGCCATTTTATCGTGGGGCAACAGAAAAACAATCATCAGCAAATCATTGGAATTGATGAGCCTGATGGACAACGCCCCTTACGAATTTATACTAAATCATCCTGAGTCAGACAGAAAGAGATTTCTTGATTTTAAGCACAGAACTTTTCAATCTACTGATATTTTATATTTTGTGGATTTTCTGCAAAGGCATTATCAAAATCATCCAAGTCTTGAAAAGGCATTTTATGCAAATACTACAAAGCCATACAGCCAGCAAGTTGCATTCACAGATTTTCATCATTACTTTTTTGATAATAAAAATGCGCCACTAAGAACCCGCAAACATATCGCCACTCCTGATCGGAAATCAACATGCAAACGACTGAATATGTTCATGCGCTGGATGGTGAGAAAAGATGACAGAAATGTTGATTTTGGTCTGTGGAAAACCATACCAATGTCCGCTTTAATGATTCCACTTGATGTTCATGTAGAAAAATTTGCAAGACGGTTTGGACTGCTTTCGAGAAAGCAAAGGGACTGGCAGGCTGTGGAAGAAATCACTCAAAAGCTCAGATTTTTTGATCCGAAAGATCCTGTTAAGTACGATTACGCACTATTTGGATTGGGTGTGTTGCCGGATCTGGCTTAAAAAATGTAACATCCTTTTCTTACATTTTGCAAACGATTCTTAAAATAAAAGATAGCTGCTTTTCAATAATTATTTAAACTGCCGGACAAACCATAATAAATATCTGAATAATATACATTTTAATATATAATATTGAAATAATTGATATTTACAATATTATATAAAGAACAACAAACGTATGCGAAAACGATTGCAGACAAATATAATTCTGAAATTCTTACATGACCCTTCAGATAGCACTGGTGCTGATAATAATTGATTAAGATCGGAAGAGCGTCGTGTAGGGAAAGAGT
>OBID01000403.1_pt1 | contig 18369 bp, 16 predicted proteins | sample 1519781 | NCBI WGS metagenome assembly OBID01 (sample SAMEA3991478, study PRJEB22521) | metagenome | biome: anthropogenic terrestrial biome; feature: sewage plant; material: sludge | place: Sweden | collected 2012-09-26 | reverse complement strand
CAAATCCGTGTTGATATGTTGAATAAAATGTGTTAAGAATTCGAAAGTTAGATTTAGAGGAGAAAACAAATGAAAATTGCTGTAGGCTGTGACCATATTGTAACAAACGAAAAAATTGCTGTCGTTGATTATTTGAAAACACAGGGTTATGAGGTAATTGACTGCGGAACTTACGATAACATTCGCACACACTACCCAATATTTGGTAAAAAAGTTGGTGAGGCAGTTGCGAGTGGTGAGGCAGACCTTGGTGTATGTATTTGTGGGACTGGTGTTGGAATTAACAATGCTGTTAATAAAGTTCCTGGTATTCGCTCTGCTCTTGTTCGTGATATGACATCAGCTATCTACGCCAAAGAAGAACTGAATGCCAATGTAATTGGTTTTGGTGGTAAAATCACTGGTGGTTTATTGATGACAGATATTATTGAAGCATTTATCCATGCAGAATATAAACCAACAGAAGAAAATAAAAAATTGATTGAAAAAATTCAACATGTTGAAACGCTCAATCAAGGACAAGCGAATCCACACTTCTTTGATGAATTCCTAGAAAAATGGGATCGTGGTGAATATCACGACTAAGGGGTAAGGTTATGATTCTGACAATAACAATGAATCCGTCAGTTGACATTTCTTATCCGCTTGAACACTTCAAATTAGATACCGTGAACCGTGTTGCTAAAACGCATAAAACTCCTGGTGGAAAGGGCTTGAATGTTACTCGAGTTCTTTCCCAACTGGGAGATGATGTGATTGCAAGTGGTTTGTTAGGCGGTAAAATTGGAGAATTCATAGAGAGTGAACTAGATAAGTCAAGTGTGAAACACTCCTTTTATAAGATTGCTGGAGAAACGAGAAACTGTATTGCCATTTTGCATGATGGACATCAAACAGAGATTCTTGAACAAGGTCCAACGATTAGTGAAGAAGAAGCAACAGGATTCTTAAGCTATTTTGAAAAGTTGGTTCCAGATTTAGGGATTGTAGCCATCTCAGGTAGTCTTCCTAAAGGTCTCAATACAAACTTTTATTCTCGTATGATAGGAATTTGTAATAAATATAATATTCCAGTTGTATTAGATTGCTCAGGAATCGCACTATTGAGCGTATTGGATGGAGACAATAAACCGACAGTTATTAAACCAAATACTGAGGAACTTTCTCAGCTAGTTGGCATTGAAGTAACAGATGATATTGGTAGTTTGAAATCAGTTCTTGAAAATTCTCTTTTTGATGGGATTGAATGGGTGGTTGTCTCACTTGGTTCAAAAGGAGCCTTTGCAAAACATCATGATGTTTTTTATAAGGTATCTATTCCCAAAATTGAAGTGGTCAATCCTGTTGGGTCTGGCGATTCAACTGTTGCAGGGATTACGTCAGCTTTAGTTCACGGTGAGGATGATAAAGACTTATTGAAAAAAGCGAATGTACTTGGTATGTTGAATGCTCAAGAAGCACTAACAGGCTATGTCAATCTTAATAATTACGATAGTTTATTTAATCAGATAGAAGTAACAGAGGTATAAAAATGGTATTAACAGCACAAAAACGTTCATTGATGGAAAAAGTCAGCGATAAAAATGGTGTTATTTCAGCATTGGCTTTTGACCAACGTGGAGCTCTTAAAAAAATGATGGCAAAATATCAAACTGAAGAACCGACGGTTGAACAGATCGTAACATTGAAAACAATTGTTTCAGAAGAATTGACAAAGTATGCATCCTCTATTCTTCTTGATCCAGAGTACGGTTTACCAGCGTCTAAAGCTCGTGCAGATGAAGCAGGACTATTACTTGCTTATGAAAAAACAGGATACGATGCAAGCACAACAAGTCGTTTACCAGATTGTTTGGATGATTGGTCAGTCAAACGCCTTAAAGAACAGGGTGCCGATACACTGAAATTTTTGCTATACTATGATGTAGATGGTGATGAGCAAGTAAACCGTCAGAAACAAGCATACATTGAACGTATTGGTTCTGAATGTAAGGCGGAAGATATTCCGTTCTTCCTTGAGATTCTGTCTTATGACGAAGGTATTGCAGACAACACAGGTGTTGAGTTCGCCAAAGTAAAACCTCGTAAAGTGAATGAAGCGATGAAAGTCTTCTCAGATGAGCGTTTCGGTATTGATGTTCTTAAGGTTGAAGTTCCAGTCAATATGAATTTCGTTGAAGGTTTTGGTGATGGTGAAGTTGTCTACACTAAGGAAGAAGCAGCACAACACTTCCGTGACCAGGAAGCTTCAACACACCTACCTTATATCTATTTAAGTGCGGGTGTTTCTGCTAAATTATTCCAAGATACCTTAGTATTTGCGGCAGAATCAGGTGCAAAATTCAATGGTGTTCTTTGTGGACGTGCAACATGGGCTGGATCAGTTCAAGTTTTCATTGAACAAGGGGAAGAAGCAGCTCGTGAATGGTTACGTACAACTGGATTCCAAAATATGGATGAATTGAACAAAGTTTTGGAAAAAACTGCTAGTCCTTGGACATCAAAAGTATAATCATAAAAATTTTCGGAGGAAAATATCATGAATAGAGAAGAAATCACTCTTTTAGGTTTTGAAATCGTAGCATATGCTGGAGATGCCCGTTCAAAATTCTTAGAAGCGCTTAAAGCAGCACAAGATGGGGATTATGCCAAAGCAGAAGAATTGATTGCTGCAGGTAGCGAATGCTTAAACGATGCCCACAATGCTCAGACAAGTCTTCTACAAAAAGAAGCATCTGGTGAGGATCTCGCCTTTAGTGTTACCTTGATGCATGGTCAAGATCATTTAATGACTACCATTTTATTACAAGATTTAATGAAACACATGATCGAACTTTATAAGAGAGGTACAAACTAATGAATAAACTAATTGCTCAAATTGAAAAAGGGAAACCATTTTTCGAGAAAATATCTCGTAACATCTATCTTCGTGCTATCCGTGATGGCTTTATTGCCAGCATGCCAGTTATCTTATTCTCAAGTATTTTCCTTCTGATTGCTTTTGTTCCAAACATCTTTGGATTTAATTGGAGTGAAGAAGTAGTTGGGATGTTGATGAAACCTTACAACTACACAATGGGTGTGGTCGCACTTTTGGTTGCTGGAACAACTGCAAAATCATTAACCGATTCTGTAAACCGTGATCTTGAAAGTACAAACCAAATCAACTTCTTGTCGACTATGCTTGCCTCAATCACTGGTTTCTTGATTTTGGCATCAGATGCAATTGAAGGAGGCTTTGCAAGTGGCTTCTTAGGGACTAAAGGTCTTCTTTCAGCCTTCGTCTCAGCTTTTGTCATTGTCAATATCTACAAAGTCTGTGTAAAAAATAACGTTTCTATTCGCATGCCAGACGAAGTTCCACCGAACATTTCGCAGGTTTTCAAAGACTTAATCCCATTCACATTATCAATTGTAACTCTCTATGTTCTTGATATCATTGTTCGTAATACTGTTGGTACAAGTGTTGCTGAAGCAATCGGAACATTACTTGCACCGCTCTTTACAGCAGCTGATGGTTATCTTGGAATCACGATTATCTTTGGTGCCTATGCTCTTTTCTGGTTCGTTGGTATTCATGGGCCATCAATCGTTGAACCTGCTATTGCTGCTATTACTTATGCCAATATTGAAACAAACTTCCAATTACTTCAAGCTGGACAACACGCTGATAAAATCTTGACTTCAGGAACTCAAATGTTTATCGTAACGATGGGTGGTACAGGTGCAACTCTTGTGGTGCCATTCATGTTCATGTGGTTGACAAAATCAAAACGTAACCAAGCAATCGGTCGTGCATCAGTTGTTCCAACCTTCTTCGGTGTTAATGAGCCAATCTTATTTGGTGCACCTCTTGTTTTGAACCCAATCTTCTTTATTCCATTTATTTTTGCTCCAATTGCAAACGTATGGATCTTCAAATTCTTCGTTGATGTTCTTGGTATGAACAGCTTTAGTGTGAACTTGCCATGGACAACACCTGGTCCTCTAGGTATTATCATGGGTACTGGTTTTGGTCTTTGGTCATTTGTTCTTGCTTTGACTTTGATTGTTGTAGACGTACTTATTTACTACCCATTCTTGAAAGTCTATGACCAACAAATTTTGGAAGAAGAACGTTCAGGTAAATCATCTGATAGTTTGAAAGAAAAAGTTGCTGCTAACTTCAACACAGCAAAAGCAGACGCTATTCTTGAAAATGCTGGCGTTACCAAAGAAATTAAAGAACAAACAAACGTTCTCGTTCTTTGTGCCGGTGGTGGTACAAGTGGTTTATTAGCAAATGCTTTGAATAAAGCAGCTAAAGAATATGGTGTTCCAGTTACTGCAGCAGCAGGAAGCTATGGTGGTCACCGTGAAATCTTGCCGCAATATCAGCTCGTTATCCTTGCACCTCAAGTAGCTTCTAACTATGAAGATATGAAAGTGGAAACTGATAAACTTGGTATCAAATTAGCTAAGACTGAAGGTGCACAATACATCAAATTGACTCGTGATGGACAAGGCGCATTGGACTTTGTTAAACAACAAATGGAAAATTAAAATAGACAACATTAGGGAAGGTTGGGGGAACTCAACTTCCCTTTTTAGATGAAGAGGAAAAACAAATGTCAAAAACATTACCTAAAGATTTTATTTTCGGTGGTGCAACAGCAGCATATCAAGCTGAAGGTGCTACTAAAACAGACGGTAAAGGTCCAGTTGCTTGGGACAAATACCTAGAAGATAATTACTGGTATACGGCTGAGCCAGCAAGTGATTTCTATAATCGCTATCCTGTTGACTTGAAGTTAGCTGAAGAATTTGGTGTTAATGGAATCCGTATTTCAATCGCTTGGTCCCGTATTTTCCCAACGGGATTTGGACCAGTCAATGAAAAAGGAGTGAAATTTTATCATGACCTTTTTGCAGAGTGTCATAAGCGGGGCGTTGAACCTTTTGTAACACTTCACCACTTTGATACTCCTGAAGCATTACATTCAAATGGCGATTTCTTAAATCGTACAAATATTGATCACTTTGTTAACTATGCAGAATTTTGCTTCAAAGAATTTACAGAAGTTAATTATTGGACTACTTTCAATGAGATTGGACCAATTGGTGATGGACAATATCTTGTAGGGAAATTTCCTCCAGGGATTAAATACGATCTTGCCAAAGTCTTTCAATCACACCATAACATGATGGTTTCTCATGCTCGTGCTGTTAAACTGTTTAAAGATGGTGGTTACAAGGGCGAGATTGGTGTGGTTCATGCTCTTCCAACAAAATATCCGTTTGATAAAAACAATCCTGATGATGTTAGAGCAGCAGAACTTGAAGATATTATCCATAATAAATTCATTCTTGATGCAACTTATCTAGGTGGTTATTCAGAGAAAACGATGGAAGGTGTTAATCATATTCTTGCACTTAATGGGGGGACACTAGATCTTCGTGAGGAAGATTTTGAAGTACTTGAAGCTGCAAAAGATTTGAATGATTTCCTTGGTATTAACTATTACATGAGTGATTGGATGCAAGCCTTTGATGGGCCAACAGAAATTATCCATAACGGTAAAGGTGAAAAAGGAAGTTCTAAGTACCAAATTAAAGGTGTTGGACGTCGTGTAGCACCAGTTGATGTCCCTAAGACTGATTGGGACTGGATTATTTATCCGCAAGGTTTGTATGATCAAATTATGCGAGTAAAAAGAGACTATCCAAATTATAAGAAAATTTATATCACTGAAAATGGTTTGGGATATAAAGATGAATTTGTCGATAACACGGTGTATGACGATGCACGCATTGACTACGTGAAGAAACACTTAGAAGTCATTTCAGATGCCATTGCGGATGGGGCAAATGTTAAAGGATACTTTATTTGGTCCTTGATGGATGTCTTCTCGTGGTCAAATGGTTACGAAAAACGATATGGTCTCTTCTATGTAGATTTTGAAACACAGGAACGTTATCCGAAAAAATCAGCCTACTGGTATAAACAAGTAGCAGAAACTCAGGTTATTGAATAGATAGTATTCTTCTTAAAAATTTCTAACGCAAGATAAGAGTGTGGGTTTAATACTGACGCTCTTGTTTTGTTTAACGGAGTGAAAAATATGGTTATTGAATTAAAAAATGAACAGTTAACGGTACAGTTTTCGGAGTTTGGTGGTGCTTTATCTTCTATTAAAGATAAAGATGGAGTTGAATACCTTTGGCAAGGTAATCCAGAATATTGGAGTGGACAAGCGCCAGTTTTATTTCCGATTTGTGGAAGTTTGAGGAATGATTGGGCAATATATGGACCAGCAGAAAAACCTCATTTTACTGGAATTATTCCACGACATGGATTAGTTAGAAAGGAAAATTTTGATTATTGTAAGATAGATGACAGCACAGTGTCCTTTAGTTTTAAGGCTAATGAAAAAACACTTAAAGAATATCCTTATCATTTTGTGTTGAATATTATATATAAATTACATGGTTCAACGATAACAACGGAATATCAGGTGATAAGCAGTGAAATTGAACGTTCAATTCCTTACTTTATTGGAGGTCACCCAGGATTTAATTGCCCTTTAGAAGATAACGAGAAATACGAAGATTATTATTTAGAATTTTCTGAATATGAAACATGTAGCATTCCAAAGAGTTTTCCAAATACTGGATTACTTGATTTACAAGATAGAACCCCTTTTCTTGAAAATCAAAATAAATTAGATTTGGATTATTCTTTGTTTTCACACGATGCTATTACCCTAGATCAACTAAAGTCACGTAGTGTCAGTTTGAAGTCTAAAAAAAGTAATAAGGGAATTAAGGTGGATTTTAAAGATTTTCCACATTTAATTATTTGGTCCACCACTAATCAAAGTCCATTTATAGCCTTAGAGCCATGGAGTGGATTATCAACATCATTAGAGGAATCAGATATATTGGAAGAGAAGCAGGGGGTTACATTTGTAGAACCAGGTCAAACTAGTATTAAATCATTTGATATTACTATTTTGTAAATTAAAGTTAGCTGAACGGAATCTAGAAATAGGGACTTTAGAAATTTACAAAAATCCAATATAAAATTTGTATAATCTAATGTCAGGTGGTTTGAGGTAGTAGTCAATCTAGAATATATTCAAAATAGTATTGAAATATTTACAAAAATAATTGTTGGTTTTAACTAAACAATAATTACTGTCATATTATGACAATTTCCCAGCTTTTTCTGAAAGTGACATATACTTTTCTTAGGAGAAAGCTAGATGTACCAACGGATAAGAGATTTGAGGGAAGATCATGATCTCACTCAAAAGTTTGTTGCAAATTTACTTTCCTTATCTGAACAAACAGAAAGCTTTGTATAATTGTATCGAAACGATTGATTATCACAAATATTAGAATTTATTCCTTATTTTTGTTACAATGTAAGCAATGAATGAAAGTTGTGTGATAAAAAAATGAAAAAATACATGTTCGGAATGGTGTGTTGTTTAGTATTAGCTGGTTGTAGCCAGCAGAATAATTCTACACAAGCAAGCTCCTCAACTTCAACTGAAATTACTAAGGCTCAAACTCAGACAACTAGTAGCTCCGCTCAGAGCTCTTCAACGGGAGAAGAAACGATTGAATCTTCTTCTAGTAGTTCGGAAACAGGAACATCCTCAAAAGCAACCTTCAATGGTTCTTATTATAGTGTTCAAGGGAAATATGGTGAAGTAGTTATTGCCAATAAGAAACACCCTCTTGCGAAAGACTATGCACCAGGGGAAAATCCAGAAGCACTGGCTGCTTTTCAACAATTAGTTGCAGATATGCAAGCGAAAGGATTTGATGTTTCAAATAATTACAGTGGCTTCCGGTCATATGAAACCCAGGCCACACTTTACCAATCCTATGTCAATCAAGAAGGACAGGCTGTAGCAGACACTTATTCTGCTCGACCAGGCTATAGTGAGCACCAAACTGGTTTAGCTTTTGATATATTGGATTCTGCTGGTAATTTATTAGAAGAGCCAACAGCTTCAAAATGGCTAGCAGATAACGCTCGTTTGTACGGATTTATAGTACGCTACCAACCAGGAAAGGAAAGTAGTACTGGCTATATTGCAGAATCATGGCATGTTCGCTACATTGGTCAAGAAGCAACGGATATTTATCAATCTGGTTTAACCTTAGAAGAATATTATGGTGTTCCTGGTGGCGATTACCAAGAATAAGCTTATCAAAATAAAAATTTTAAGACCGAGACGAAAGATTTGTCCGTATGATTCACTCGTGTTATAATGAATCATTAAAAAATTCGGAGTTCCATCATGATTAAAGCAATGGAAGTATATTTGGTAACAAACGGTAATGGTTTGGAAGCTATTGAGTTTTACAAAGAAGCACTCGGTGCATCTATCGAACAAGTGAATTTATTTAAAGATTTCTTGCCAGATTGCCCTGCAGAATTGGAAAATTATGTTATGAATGCTCAGTTCCGTTTGCCTAACGGTCAACGTTTCATGTTATCAGACAACAGCCCAGAAATGCCTTATACAGCAGGCGATAACATCACGGTTGCCCTGATAACCGATGACGCAGAAACTGCTAAGGTTTTCTATGACAAATTATCACAAGATGCTAAAGCGATTAATATGGAACTTCAAGCAGTTCCATGGTCACCAGCCTATGGTAATGTAACGGATAAATTTGGTATTTCATGGCAAGTGAATGCTGAGGTTGCAGATTATGGTCAGGAATACTACGCAGAACAAGAATAAAAACAATTCAAAACGACACAGTCTGGACATTCTGTGTCGTTTTTTTAATCTATTTTGTTTTTCTTATTGCGGTAGTTTGCTCCAATATGCCTTGTGAAGAAATACTTGGAGTAAGGTTGCTGCAACCAAAATAAGGGTTAGTAGAGCTGCACTAACATAAACAGCATTATAGGCATTTGCGACGAAAATGCTGATGGTGACTAAGATAGCACCAACCATCATGGTCAAGAGTATGCTTCCAGCTATCAGCCATTGCCCACTTCCACGGCCAAATAATTGATTGCTATTTTGCCAATTGAGAACTAATAGTCGTTGATCGCGCCAATAGTAAATCTGGCCAACCAATAGGGCAGAAAGTAGAAGCCCTATTGTAAAGAAAATGGATAAAAGAAGGTGAACTTTAAATAGCACAAAGGCTAAGGTGAAGTATAAAATAGTTGGAAGTAGGAATTGTACAAATGCAATGACTTTAAATTTTTGAATAGTAAATTGTTTAAAGGAGAGAGGTAATGTACGGATAAAATGATAATTTTCCTTCTCTAGGGACATCGCAACTCCTAAAAATGTTGTTGCACCAGCAAACATATTTCCTAATAGGATACCGACTAACATAGCAATGCCAAAATAATCAGGTGATATTGTACTCAATCCTCCGTCATTAGCAAATCGTGAGACACTCGGATACAATGCAAAACCAATCACAACAGGCTGGACAAAACTTTGAACCAACAGGTTGCTATCTTTCAGTGTAGATAGATGGTGTTTTACCAAGGCTTTTTGTAAATTGCTTGGTAGTTTTGCAGGTTTTTTCTTGCGGGTTTGGCCAGAAACGGCATCAATTTCTAATAACTGATCGAAATAGTGAGGCATTATCTCTTTTACGATATAGTATACTAAGCCAAGTGTGATTGCGAGCGGTAGTAGGAAGTTGATGGCAGTTTCTAGTGATAAAGGTTGGCTGACGATGTAATGAAATCCTACAAAAATTGGTATTTTTGGGAAGTTGACAAACCCATTAGATTCTAATGAAACAATTTGTTGAGATTGAAGAAATAGCATTGCACCAATCGCAATGAGTGTGGACACCGTCATCAGGATTGTTGAAATCATGGTTTTTTGTGAACTTTTACGCAATACTTGACCGATAAAATGTAAAAGGACCAAGTTGATAATGTTTATCAACAGCCACAATAGGATAAATGATGGTAAAACGGCAATGAGTGCAGGAGCTCCGCCTATTTGCCAATAGGTAATCGATAAAAGAGAAAGACAGGGCATGAGGAAAGGTAGAACCATGCCTTGTGCAGACAAGACTTTTGCGATGAATACGTCCTGTGAACGGAGTGGCAAAGCGAGGTATAATTTTGTATCCTTACTGTCGTAGAACACTGAGAAAAATCCAGTGAATCCATAGACAATCGACATAATGGCAAAGATGGAAAGTTGGAGTGAGAAAAATCCAACTGATTCTGAATAATCTACGCCTAAAAAGAAAACAGTGTAAATAAAAGCGAACATGATCATCATAAAGATTTGTTGCCGTAGGATACTTTTATAGGCTGAAAATGATGCATTTTTCTTTTTATTCTGTTTCTTTTTGACAGAGGCCAGCAGTTGTGGGTTGGAATATAAAATATTAATTTTTATCAATTCCCAGATGATGGACTTCTTCATGCTTCCTCACCTGCCTTATCTTGTTGGCGTCCTGCTAATTCCAGATAAATTGTTTCTAAATCTTTATCTGGATATTGTGATTTCAATTCGTCAAGGCTTCCAAGAAAAATCAAGCGGCCTTTTCGCAGAATTCCGATACGGTCACATAATTGTTCTGCAACTGACAATACATGTGTTGAGAATAAGACGGTATTGCCAGCAGCTGCATGTTCTTTCATCATCTGTTTCAAATCAAAGGAAGCCTGTGGATCCAGTCCAGTTAATGGTTCATCCAATATCCAAATATCAGGATTGGAAATAAGCGCGCCAATGATAATTGTCTTTTGCCGCATACCATGAGAAAAACTGTCAATGGTTTCGTGCTGACGAGTTGTCATATCGAACAGTTGTCCTAATTTGCCGATTCGTTCATCAATCAAATTCTGAGGGACCTCGTAGACTTTACCCATAAAATTCCAATACTCGTATGCAGTTAGGTGGAGAAAGATATCTGGAGAGTCTGGAACGTAAGCGATACGTTTTTTTATGGCATTGCGGTGTTCAGCTAAATTTAACTGATCGACCAAGACGAGCCCCTCAGTCGCTTCAATAATAGAGGTTAATAGACTAATCGTTGTTGTTTTACCAGCACCATTGTGTCCAATCAAACCGAAAATCTCTCCACTCTCAATCCTTAAATTAAGATCGTCAAGTGCAAGGGTTTCGCCATAAGCTTTTGTAACGTGGTCAAATTGTATCATATTTTTCTCCTCATATTTCCCTAGGCTTGCCTATTCTACAAACTTTAAAATGGCTTTTCTTTTAGTCATCGAATATTAAACCAATGTATCGTAAAGCCATTTTGGAAGTGTAAAAGAATAAACATATTTATATTTTTAATGTTATTATACTACTTAATTAATACAAAATCAATTATTTTTTGTAGGTAGTGACCATACAGCTGTTTTAAAGAATTTGAGAATAAAGCAGTTTGATGATCAATAGTAGACTTACTATTTCTGATTCTGATATAATTAATCTATGAACGAAATCATTAAACATAAGTTAGAGTTACTTCCAGATAGTCCTGGCTGTTACCTCCATAAAAACAAGTACGGAAAGATTATTTATGTTGGTAAGGCCAAAAACCTGCGTAATCGGGTGCGGTCTTATTTTCGTGGGGCTCATGATACCAAGACTGAAGCTTTAGTATCTGAAATTGCCGATTTTGAATTTATCGTAACAGATTCCAATATCGAGGCGCTCTTACTGGAAATCAATCTGATTCAGGAAAACAAGCCTCGCTATAACATCATGTTAAAGGATGACAAGTCCTATCCCTTTATCAAAATTACCAAAGAACGTCATCCACGGCTGATGATTACACGGCAGATTAAAAAGGATGGCGGTCAGTATTTTGGTCCCTATCCAGATGTGGGTGCGGCTAACCAGACCCTCAAACTATTGGAGCGTCTGTATCCTTTCCGCAAGTGCAAATTGCCTGAGAACAAGTACTGTATGTATTATCACTTGGGCCAATGTTTGGCCCACGGGGACAAGATGCCTAGTCTTTCTGATTATGATAAGATGAGTAAGGAAGTTGCTCAATTCTTAACAGGACACGATGATAAGATTGTTAAACAGGTGCAAGAAAAAATGAAAGTTGCTGCAACCAATCTTGAATTTGAAAGAGCTGCGGAATATCGAGATATTCTTCAATCTATTTCAACTCTGCGAACCAAGCAACGGGTTATGGCTCATGATTTGCAGAATCGGGATGTCTTTGGTTACTATGTTGACAAGGGATGGATGTGTGTGCAGGTTTTCTTTGTTCGTCAGGGGAAACTGATTGAGCGGAATGTCAATCTTTTTCCATATTATAATGATGCGGACGAAGACTTTTTGACCTACATCGGTCAGTTTTACAGGGACCAGCAACATTTGATTCCCTCAGAGGTCTTGATACCGCAAGATATTGACCAAGAAGCCGTAGAAGCACTGGTAGATACTAAGGTCATCAAGCCTCAGCGTGGCGAGAAGAAGCAACTCATCAATTTGGCAACCAAGAATGCGCGTGTTAGTCTGGAGCAGAAGTTTAATCTTTTGGAGAAAAATCTGGAGAAGACCTACGGTGCTGTAGAAAATATCGGTCAGCTTTTGGGGATTCCGACGCCTGTGCGGATTGAGGCTTTCGATAACTCCAACATTATGGGGACTAGCCCTGTATCGGCCATGGTGGTCTTTGAAAATGGGGTGCCTAATAAAAAAGAATACCGCAAGTATAAGATTAAGACGGTGGAAGGGCCAGATGATTATGCTTCCATGCGGGAAGTTTTGCAGCGGCGGTACAGTCGGGTACTGCGGGACGGTTTGACACCGCCTGATTTGATTATCATTGACGGTGGTCAGGGGCAGGTCAACATTGCTAAGCAGGTCATCGAGCAGGAGTTAGGCATGTCTATACCAATTGCAGGTTTGCAGAAGAATGACAAGCACCAAACCCATGAATTGCTCTTTGGAAATCCGTTGGAAGTAGTTGAGTTGCCTCGTAATTCACAGGAATTTTTCCTCCTGCATCGGATTCAGGATGAGGTTCACCGCTTTGCCATTGATTTTCATCGTCAGGTCCGGTCTAAAAATTCTTTCTCATCCAAATTGGATGGTATTGATGGCTTGGGACCAAAACGAAAGCAGGCCTTGATGAAACACTTCAAATCAATTGGAAAAATCCAATTGGCAAGTGTCCAAGAAATTGCAGATGTAGGTGTTCCCTATAAGGTGGCGGCGAAAGTCAAAGAAAGCCTTTCTTCAAAGGATGAGATTTGAAAACATTCCCATAATGTGTTAGAATAAACTATCAATGACTGAATAAGGAGAAAGCAATGGCTTTTGGTGAAGAAAAACACAAGAAATCAACATTTGAAATAGTTACTTTAGTAATTGTTGTCGTGATGGTAGTCGCGACATTAGCAGGCTTGATTTTACCAGCAATCAATGCATTGATGAATTAAGAAACTGTATTCATAGTTCAGCTCTTCTATCTAAGGCTAGTTTTTAAGCTACTCAACGTTTGTTTTTTCAAGATACTGTCAGTATTTCTTAAAAAAACGGCATTGATACCTTAAAAATGGTTTCTTATTTATTAGCACTTTGTTTGTGAATACAGGATATAAAACGCTATTAAGCGTTTTTTTCTAGGAAAGAATAGGTTAATTATGAGTATGTTTTTAGATACTGCTAAGATTAAGGTCAAGGCAGGTAAGGGAGGCGATGGGATGGTTGCCTTCCGTCGTGAAAAGTATGTACCAAATGGCGGTCCTTGGGGCGGTGACGGTGGTCATGGTGGGAATGTTATCTTTGTTGTAGATGAAGGCTTGCGTACCCTAATGGACTTCCGTTACAACCGTCGCTTTAAGGCTGACGATGGCGAAAAGGGGATGACCAAGGGCATGCATGGTCGTGGTGCGGAAGATTTAATTGTTCGTGTACCGCAAGGAACAACTGTGCGTGATGCTGATACAGGAAAAATTATTACAGACTTGGTTGAGAATGGGCAGGAATTCGTTATTGCCCACGGTGGTCGTGGTGGTCGAGGAAATATTCGCTTTGCGACACCTAAGAACCCAGCACCAGAGATTTCTGAAAATGGGGAACCTGGTGAGGAGCGGAACCTTGAATTGGAATTAAAAGTCCTTGCTGATGTTGGTCTAGTTGGTTTTCCATCTGTCGGGAAGTCAACTCTCCTCAGTGTGATTACAGCAGCTAAACCTAAGATAGGTGCCTACCATTTTACAACCATTGTTCCCAACTTAGGAATGGTGCGGACCAAGTCCGGCGAATCATTTGCAGTGGCAGATTTACCTGGTTTGATCGAAGGTGCTAGTCAAGGTGTTGGATTGGGAACGCAATTCCTGCGTCACATCGAGCGGACACGTGTTATCTTGCATGTTTTGGATATGTCCGCTAGTGAAGGTCGGGATCCTTATGATGACTATGTGGCCATCAACAATGAGTTGGAAACTTATAATCTTCGTTTAATGGAGCGCCCTCAAATTATTGTTGCCAATAAGATGGACATGCCAGAGGCAAAGGAACATCTGGAAGAGTTCAAGAAAAAATTAGCAGCCAACTATGATGAGTTTGAAGAATTGCCACAGATTTTCCCAATTTCTGGTATTGCTCATCAAGGTCTGGAAAATCTACTAGAAGCAACAGCAGAATTACTTGAAAAAACACCAGAGTTCCTGCTTTATGATGAAGATGACTTTCAAGAGGAAGAAGCATATTATGGCTTTCATCCTGATGAACCAGAATTTGAGATCAGTCGTGCAGATGATGCAAGTTGGATTCTATCTGGTGACAAGTTGGAAAAACTCTTTACAATGACCAACTTCGATCGCGATGAGTCAGTCATGAAATTTGCTCGCCAGTTACGTGGCATGGGTGTTGATGAAGCTCTTCGAGCGCGTGGAGCCAAGGATGGGGATATCGTCCGTATTGGCAAATTTGAATTTGAGTTTGTGGATTAGTGAAAAAGTCCAGTGGACTTTTTCAGCTGGTCGCCTTGAAATACGAAAGCGACCATGTCTGGGGGACAGTTTTAACCCGAGCCTAAAAATTCAAAAGCGAGGAAGCCAGGGATTTTTTCAGCCCGAGCCCGAAAATTCGAAAGCGAGGTAAGCAGTTTGACTGGGAGTTAACTTGCTAGTCAAACTACGCCAAGTCCTAGGGGAACTTGGCTAGCTACCTTACTAATTTTGTTCCGTTAGGGACGGTTGATTGTGAATAAGTAATAATAAATTGGAGGTCTTTATGGGTGATAAGCCGATATCCTTCAAGGATAAAAATGGGAATTTTGTTTCGGCAGCCGATGTTTGGAATGCTGAAAAATTAGAAGAACTTTTTAACAAGCTCAATCCCAATCGCAAGCTACGATTGGAACGCGAGCGTTTAGCTAAAGAGCAAGAAAAGAGTAGTTAGAAAGTTTTATCTTTCCGAAGAATGGTCCATTGGACCATTTTTTTGTTAGATTTTGATATACTAGACATAGTATATTCAGGAAAGAATGAGAACGAAAGATGGAATTGGTCTATACAGATATTCGAAATCCTCTGACGCAGTATTTAACGGATACCGCAGCAGAATTTGCTAAGGAAGGTAAGCGAGTTTTTTACATTGCTCCAAACTCTCTATCCTTTGAGATGGAGCGCAAGGTCTTGGAATACCTGCCTGAACAGGCAACTTTTGATATTATCGTGACCCGTTTTGGGCAATTGGCCCGCTACTTGATGATTGATAGGAAAGAAGCAGGTCAACCGCTGGATGATGTTGGTCTGGCTATGATTTTCTTTCGTGTTCTATCGCAATTTGATGATGGCGACTTGAAAGTCTATGGTCGTTTACAGACAGATTTTGGTTTTATTAACCAGCTAGTTGCTTTATACAAAGAATTGCAACGGGCAAATATGTCTATTCTGGACTTGGAAGCCATGGAGTCACCAGATAAACAGGCTGATTTGGTAAAGATTTTTCTGGCTGTAACTGACATTTTGTCCAAAGAAGGCTTTGAGCATCAGTCTAAGTTAGCACAGCTGACTAGCTTGGTGGAAACTGGTCAGTTGGATGAGCAGTTGAAGAACATTGTGCTGGTGGTAGACGGATTTTCTCGTTTTTCGGCAGAAGAAGAAGCTTTAGTAAGTGCTTTAAATGAACGGGTGTCGGAAATCCTGATTGGTGTATATGCCAGCAAAAAAGCTGTGCAAGCCGCCTATGCGGAAGGGAACGTTTATCAAGCTAACGTTGACTTTTTACGTCAGTTATCAGCGCAGTTCCAGACTAAGGCTACTTATATTGGTCAAGAGCCAGTCTTGGACAGTATCGGTAAATTTTCAAAGAATATGGAAGCCTATTATGACTACAGCGGGACCATGCTTGACTTGACTCCAGCAGACCAAGAAAAAATCCAAATCTGGGAGGTTGTTAACCAAAAAGAAGAGGTGGAGCAAGTTGCGACTGCAATTCGTCAGCATGTGCATCAAGGTGCTCGCTATAAAGACATCTTGTTGCTCTTGGGTGATGTAGATAGCTATAAGTTGCAGATTGGCAAGATTTTTGACAAGTATGATATTCCTTACTATTTTGGCAAGGCAGAGGAGATGAGTCATCATCCGTTGGTCCATTTTGTGGAGTCCTTGGAACGCTTACGTCGCTATCGTTTCCGTGCGGAAGACCTGCTCAATCTCCTCAAATCTGGTTTGTACGCCAGCATTTCACAAAAGGAGCTGGACCTATTTGAGTCTTACATCCTCTTTGCGGATATGAAGGGGCAGGCTGCTTTTTCGAGGGCTTTTTCGGTCAATGGCAGAGCAGACTATGATGCTGAAGTCATCAAGGAGAAAAGGCTTGTCTATGATTTGAATGTCTTGGAACCTCTACGTGCTAAGATTATGGAGCCTTTGAACCAGCTGTTTAAGGCAGGTCCCCAATCAGGTGCCAGTTTGCTTGAAAAATTCATGGCCTTTTTGGAGGCAATTGAGCTTCCTAAAAATATGGAAAAAATGTCTCGAAATTTGAGTGAAGTAGAGCAAGAAAAAGAAGAGCAGGTCTGGAAAAGTTTTACCCATATTCTAGAGAATTTTTATCAGATTTTCGGAAAAGAAAAATTAAAAATGGATGATTTTCTGGCTATTTTACAGGCTGGTATGCAGGCCAGTCACTATCGTACCGTTCCTGCAACGGTTGATGTGGTCAATGTTAAATCCTATGATTTGATCGAGCCGCACACTGCAAAGTATGTTTATGCTATCGGGATGGGCCAGTCTAATTTTCCAAAAGTTGCTAAGAATACCAGTCTATTGACAGAAGAAGAGATGGAAAAAGTCAATCTTGTTTCGGCTAGTTCTTCACGTTTTGATTTGGTCAGCCGAGAGAATATCAAGAAGAACCATGCTGCTATGATGTCTCTGCTTAATTCTGCGACGGAACAGTTAGTTATTTCTACTCCTCAGATTTATAACGAAGGTGAAGATAGTCTCTCCCCTTATATTAAAATTCTCCAAAAAATGGGGCTGAAATCCGAAGAACGTGGACGGATTAAAAGACTTAGTCCGCAAGACATCGGTCACTACAAGAGTCTCTTATCCCGATTGATTGAGTCGGAAAGACCATCTCTTGATAATGAAGAATGGGAAGGGGAGACGGCCTTCTGGACAGTCTTGGTTCGCCATTTGAAGAAGAAATTGGAGTCGCAAGGCATTGAAATTCCGACCATTACTGGTGATATTGCTTCTAAACAACTTTCAGATGAAACCTTGGCTGCTTTATATCCAGAGGATAAACCGCTCAATCTTTCAGCATCCAGCTTGACCAATTTCTACAATAACCAATATCTTTACTTTGTCCGTAATGTTCTTCGCCTGCGGGAACAGGAATCCATCCATCCGACTGCCTTTCAGCATGGTTTGTTCTTGCATCGGATTTTTGAACGAGTGGTCATGGACCAATCTGAGCTAGATTTTGATCAAAAAGTGGACAAGGCCATCCTGCGTACACGTGACGAGGCAGAATTTGCTATGTTTTATAACCAGGATGCGGATGCTCGTTATACGGAGGAGGTGCTGGATAAGATTGCTCGCTCCAGTGCGACCATTTTGCGGAATAATGATTTGGTTGAAATTGATGGTCAGGAAAAGAGTTTCCGTCAGGATAAGGCGCTAGTTTTTGACCTTCAAAATGGTAAGAGTGTGCATGTAAATGGTACCATTGACCGCTTGGATACCTTACAAATCAATCAGGCTGTTGGCGTTGTGGATTACAAGTCCAGCGACCAATCTTTTTCAGTTGGGGATTTTTACAATGGTCTTAAACCTCAGTTGGTGACCTATCTGGCAGCCTTACAAGAGCTGGATGAAACCAAGAATAAACCTGTTTTTGGAGCCATGTATTTGCATTTGCAGGATCCAATTATCAAATT